>Ga0228710_1005683_pt1 | contig 19267 bp, 10 predicted proteins | sample MedpolnodulmetaG_FD_177995 | JGI IMG/M metagenome (GOLD analysis project Ga0228710, IMG submission 177995) | Root nodule microbial communities from Medicago polymorpha collected in Santa Monica, California, United States - pink nodules | ecosystem: Host-associated > Plants > Roots > Nodule...
GGCCTTTCTATCCAGTTTTAACAGGCAGACGAGATAGCCTGCAATCGTTTTTCCAGGAGGCAACTGATCAAATTCCAAGGCCTGACGATAACATTACGCGCACACTGCACCTCTTCAATCTTAGAGGTTTCAACGCACAGGAAACAGTCAGCCTACTTGGTAAATTACTTTACACTTATCCATTTATGAATATAATATTATAAGGTATATTCCATGGCTGCATTGCGAACTGTTGAGCCTAATGCAGCCTCAACTATGGTCACAAAGACATCAAAAACCCTGATGTCGTAACTGAGATTGTGATCTCACACATTTTTTAAAACCTTGAATTTGACTAATGAGATCTGTTGGTTTTTTTATAATCTAAAGGAGGACACAACATTGGAAAAATCGGTTGCGATTTCATTCAGCAAAGGTTGTACGACTTTCAAGGAACAAGGCAACCAGACCCAAGTATACCTCTTGATTTTCTCAGTCAGATGACGCAAAACTGTTCTGACAACAGTAAGAATAATATCAGCAGCAATGGCACGTTTTCGACGTTTACAATTTCAAAGCCAATGAATGTTCATCACTCTAGTAACAAAGGGATGTCATACATGCAAGAATTGTCATCTGCAGTTCCATCTGGAGCATCTTTTGACACTCACTACTATCAGAGATTGTTGAGAGGAAGAGGGTTATTGTTTGCTGATCAACAGCTGATGGCTCAAGAAAAGATTGCCAGATTGGTTTTTGCTTATGCTTCAGATGACGGATCAACCTTTCGTATGGATTTCGCAAGGGTTATGTTGAAATTGTCTAACCTTGATGTTTTGACTGGAAATCAAGGTCATGTTCGTCTGAATTGCTCCTGTCTCGTAAGCTCTTAAGTGAGTTGGTTCATATATTTCATTCTGGTTTAGCAAATTTGTTATCTTCCTATGTAAGTTTCTCATACACATTTGAGGGTAGTTTTGGCCATGTAAAGTGACAGCTGTTACAGAATTTATTGATTTTGGTGGCACTATGTTAAAAAATGTTTACTCTAGTGTCTCAAGGCTGCAATAAATATCTACAAATCAAAGTGTTCTGTTATGCTTTATTAAAACTTGGATTCCAAGGTATTGAAGTATATTTTTGTATAAGCTCCCTATTTAACTCTTACAATCAGAGATCAAGGAATGAATCTTAGATATGATATTGCAGCAAGTCACAACTGCTTCTGTGATGGTTCCTCTCATATCCTTGTAATGTAACCATACTGTTTAATGAATACATACTAGTAAGAAGCAGTTCATCATGGACACAGTTGTGCGGATATAAGGAATCAACTTTCTCGTCGAAATTAATGTCAAATATAGATTTATATTTAAATTATATATGAAAATAAGAAAACTTGACAGAAGTAATCAATATAATAGAAAGAATGGATATAATTTACCACCTAAATTAATAATTGTCTATAGGTTGATCTCTTCTCGCATTGGTATCGTGATGAGTATAAATTCCTACATCGGATTTGTTCCAAGTGCGGTGTGGTACTCAAAGAACTAAGAGATATTTGAATATCCACTCTGGTGGGTCTACTCTGTCCATTTTCAAAATAATGTATTGATGAGTTACTAAGTTATTAATGCGAGTTGTCAAATATGTTTCCTTGATAGTATACAAGTTTTTAAATTGCGAGTTGTCAAATACTCCATGTTTCGTCGATATTATACAAATTTTTAAATTTTATTATTTATTTTTGGCAAAGTTACTTCAGAGTTCTTTATCTTATTTATTTGTAATACTTGAATTTTATTTTTTTTCACATTGTTTTCCCTTTCACAGTTTTCCCTTTCATTTTGAAACCTCAAATTCTATGTGCATATGTCTCTGCCCTAATATGTAAACTATGCATTCTTTAGAGCCTGTTCATATTAATTAACATTATAGTATTAAAAAAAACAATAACTAACAATTGTCTTATGTCTATCAATTAATGTGAATCAAACATTTATCTTCAAGTGACTTTGATATGATATCAGTTTATTAAAGGAGGTACTTTCTTACATTGTTCTACTATGACATTTGTCTATGGAATTTATACTGATCAAATGGTTGAAGCTTGAATGTTCAAATGGTGTGTATGCTGATATATAATGTTCATATTGGATGATCTATGATATCGATACATAGCTTTGCTCTGACTTTAAATGGGACTTCCGCAAATGGACGGTGAGATTAAATTCCTCAGATTAGACAATCCTTAGACCGGATACAGGGTTTAAAAAAAACATTAGCTTAAAGTTTTCTACACTGTTTTGAAGGATTTAATCATCATATATTATTGTTTAAATCGGCAATATTTTAATCTACATATTAATGATCTAGTGGATGAATTGCTGAAATGATTTAGTGGGCTCTTTATTGGCAACACATGCGAACAATGAGAAATAGTCCCACATCGAGCAGCCAAGAAGGCAACTGAGCAGATGTCAGATATAAAAACAGCATCAAGCCCATCTTTCAACTCATACCTTTCTCGGCCTTTTGGCTAAGATCAAGTGTAGTATCTGTTCTTATCAGTTTAATATCTAATATGTGGATCAATGGTTCACACGATATTAAATTACTTTTTTGAGGGGGAGAAGCCATTTTAGTAGCTTGCTACTAGGCTTCTTGAGTGTCACCATTGCGTTGCACTATAGCATTGGCTTGGCGCACCCCACCAATTCAAGTTTCCAATTTTTTTTATGGTTTGTATCTTTGCTCATTAGTACCTTGCTATTGAGTTTAGCTTTGGTGAAATTTAGGAAAAAATTTATAAGTATTGTGTTATAGTTCCAACAAAAAAAATTTATAAGTTTGTTATCTGTTTTTCAAAATATTTTTTGAAAGCAAAAGTGTTGGTCCCATGGACAAACTTTAACTTTTAAAGACTTTATATTATGGGTTTTGTTTTAAAGGCTCTTTACGTTGCGCAATTAAATACTTATTATAAGGTATTGTTGACAATTTATTTTATTAAATACATTTTGCGGTCTTTTAAATCAGATGTTTGTAACAAGTTAATTATTTCAAAAATAAAATAATAATAATAATAATAATAATAATAATAATAATAATAATAGTAATAATAATAATAATAATAATAATAATAATAATAATAATAATAATAATAATAATAATAATAGGCCATTAAATCGTGATATATAACACCATTACCCTTATTTTACCCAGCTCTATTAACATGTGATTTCATGGCCGTTAAAGGTTTAGGTGGCAAGTTCAAATTCATTGTTTTCAAAACTAGGCTTTATGTGTATAATCCAATTTTTCTTTGAAACATAATCAATTAATTAGTTGGTTTAATTAGTTAGATTAAATGATCAAATAAACACTATTTAAACAGAGTTTGAAGGGGAAAAGGGGTAATCATGCAGGACGTTTTATGACTTAAAAATCAATTTGTTGGAAACAAACTGAAAGTACTAACTTGCTAAAAACATATGCTTAAAAGACCGTATGATGTACTATTTCAAACATCCACAATAAGTTCTGGATTAACTATTTCAAACATCTCGTTAATAGAGGGGAGAAATAGAGAAAGATATAAAGAAGAAAAAAAAGAGACTCCTTGCAAAACATAAGACTTCAATTTTCTTCTTCTACTTCCACTCATATATTTATAAATAAAAAACCAGTCTCATACAACCACGAAATTCAAAGAAATAAGCGACTTGTGCTTCAAGTCAATGTGCTTTATGAAATTACAGATTACTCATGAGAGTCTGAAACATGACAACATTATGATGTTTGCCATATATTCCAAACAATTAATTTGACACTCCAACATTCAATCATCTATATAATATGAATAATCACGTTTAAGCAACAAAATTGGCTTCGTTTAAAGGAGTGATATATTAACAAGCTCGTGTCAGAAATCAGCTAACAGACCAAAAAGATCACCATTGACGTAATCATTGTCCACCAAGCTGACCAAGAAGTAGCTGCTTCCCACCTGTGGCACGATTGGAAACAATTATCAAAACTCTGAAACCTCTACAGGCAAAAACAAAAATACAGCACTGACATGAAATATATGAGGTTGTTTGATTAGCACTGACATTAAACAATATGTATCCTTTCATGTGGATTAGCAATATTAATGCCTTCATCAGTTGAGCTTTCTTGCAACGCTTAGTGAATGTATCGTGACCAACATTCGTTGATACTATCGTTCCATTCATTTCATTGAGCAAGAGCTTCAATTGTATATTCAGATTAGCCACTTCTTCTCCTCCTTCTCCTCCTACATCTTCATCATAATCTTCTACTATTCCATCTTTTTTCTCTTATTCTTTCTCTTTTATTCTCTCCTTTTTTTCACAAGAGGGTTTTTCCGTACCAAAAGCTTGTAAAAGGAGTCTTTGAAAGGAGGCAACACTTCAGAAGATCTAACATCTGAATAAGAGTTGTAAAATAAGTTATAAATAACAGGAATGAGGAACAACAAAAAACAAAAAAACAAAATACATTTAGTGGTAGATATAATACCACGGAAAACAGCATGACTTTTAAATCGTCCTTCAAGAAGATAAAACAAATCAAAGACAAAAATAAAGAAAGAAACTATGAACTGACCTTATTAATCAAGGAAATCACAGTCGAAGTTAGCAGCCTATGCTGAACTGACCATATTGCAACTCACTATCTGATACATATGATCCTCGGATTTCTGCTTATTAACAAAATTATTGTTGCTTATGTTCCATAGAACTAAAGAATATTATATAGCTTTTGTAGCTTAATCAAGGAAATCACGGTCGAAGTTGAAACTGAAATCATCATCAACGGTGGAACGAAATAGCGGCCAAGCGAAAAGTGGGTTTTAAAAGAGAGGGTTCATGTAATGTGTAATCTTCCTCCCAAAAGGGTTAATTAAGTTTTTAGTCCCTATATAGTATTTTCTTTTTGGGTTAATATGATTTTGATCTCTCCAAATGTCTTAGTTTTTCATTTTATTCCTCTCAAAAATTGACTTTTTGGTATCAAAAGTATTAAATCATTAGTATTTTTTATCTATGTCATTTAAAAATTTTGGATTTCTTTTTTCTGCAAAACTTTTGAAAGATCAAAAGTCGAAGGAAATTTTTAGAAAGACTAATAAAAGGTGGATCTTTCAAAACTTAAGCAAAATTTTATGGACCAATTTTAGTCAAATAAGCTTATAAGACAGCTCAATGAAATTTGCCAAACATACCCATATATAAGTTTGTATAATTCCTTTCCTAGGAGAAAACAAAGTTTGTATGATTCCTTTAAAAAAATTGTATAGAAAAGTTTGCTTTGTATTTCTGTAAAAAAAAATTGTATTTTATTTTCATCAAAACAGTGTGAGATATTTCGTGTTTATTTGTGCTTGCTACTTTGTCGTGCCGTCAAGCATTTTTCACCTTAAATTGTTGTTGCAATGTAAAACATTAGTAAACTATCAAATTGGTCTCTGTCTTTGTAAGTCACTCTCAAATTAGTCCCCAATTGTATTAATATTTCAATCTAGTCTCTGTCTTTGTCAAAAGTTTCTCAATTAAAAACCTCCTCATTTGACAAAAACATAAGGACAAGGACCTGATTGAAAAACTTTTGACAAAGACATGGACTAGTTCAAAATATTAGTAGAGTCGAAGATAAATTTGAAAATGGCTTACAAAGATAGGAACCAATTTGGTGGTTTACTCGTAAAACATTCTAGGTGGGTATATATAAACTACTTTTTTGACATTAGTTCAATAAACAGCTGCTGGTACTTGATATAGCAGTCACAATTTTACCTATTGAGTCAACACATCGGTGGTGGTTAGACCAAAATCGTCTTGTTTAAGTCATTTGATCGCAGCCCAACAGCCACCAATTTGCATGAGGTTGGAACTACATGCAATCCAAATCTTTATAATGATGATTCTGTATTAATATGAATATACTTTGGTGCGTAGAAATATGAATTCATAAAACAAAAGTTCTTTAAGAATCTTGGGAGGCCAGCCTATCCTCACAATAAACATGTTTACATACTAGATATAGGCTCATTTAAATACCATTGTTGCCAAAATTTGGTCAAATATAGAACCTAAAAGCAGCACAGTCCAAAAATCAAAAAAACATTTTGCTATTTGGTTAGATCCTGAATCAAATGAATCAATTAAGTAGCTTACGAAAAGAAGTTTTGGATCCAAACTTCTGAAAACTTTCCAAAACAAAAAACAAAAGATATACAATCTTCTACTGTTGTCCTTCTTGACATTGGATGCTTTCCTTTGGTCTTTGCAACAAAGACATCACAAGGCCAAAACACAGACCAAAAAACTACTGACTGACCCTTCCAAAAAAGTGTTCCATCTGCAGGCATCCCCGGGATTGCGAACTAGCTTTATTAGGTCCAAGCTTCAACCTTTTTGAAGCTACTGAAGTTTCCTTACCATCCTGCAAAACACAAACTTCTGAAGTCAGTTACAGATCTAAGCAAATCAATGCGCAAATAAGCCCTTAGGGAGTATTTGAAGACCAGAAAATACAGCCAATAAAGATTTAACAGCTTAACAATATAGTGCAGATACTACTGCTACCATAGTATAAAGGGAACTCCAAAAGTAACTACCAATTTTAGTCTGATTAACAGACAATTCAGCTGGTAGAAATAAGGTTAGGGAGAAACTCCTGTGTGTCTATTATAAATGAAAGATGAAAAAAGTAGGTCAACAAACTTTATGAGTGTAGATCATGACAAAAATGATAGTTGCAAAGGTAGATCGATAAAAGAGAAAAGTAATAAAACTATATATTGATCGATTAACTCTTATAGAAGAGAATATGCATGCTCACCGGAAGATGGTACATCTAAACTAATTTCAAACAAATCAAGGAAGTGTGAATAAGATATAGAACATCTATAGAATTGCATTGCATTAAAATTGAACTCTTCAACAAAATTACATAACTCACCGAGAAGGTTTGGCTTGGATTCCTTAGAACTTTGACTGTGCCACCTCTACCATCAGCTCCTACAGATATCAAATTCCCTTTTGTGGATGTTGATTCACCATTTTGTCCACGCTTGCACCATTTACCCAAGAATCGTTGAGTTCCATCAGGACCAAGCAATCCACCAGAAAAGCAGATGTCCACTGGAGATTAAGGAGAATGAAAGAGAGTCAATTTAAAGTTTAATTCAGCGTTTCACAACAAAATGCCTACTTGGATTGAATTATTTGAGTTTATCTACCTGTATAAGCACTTCTGAGACTGTTTAGGAGAACTTATGAAAACAGTTTATGACATGTTCGTAAGTTGTTTTCAACTTATTTGCTTAAGCTCCCCAAGATAACTAATGAAAACAGTTCCTTTATTTTATCTATTGTAATAGAAATAACTTATACATAAACAGGTGTATAATAAGTGTTTGTGTTATAACTTAAAAGTGCTGAATTAAGTTGTTTATCTAAATGATGTCAAACTCTACACGGTGTGTATTATATATAAAAGGTGCAAGAAAATTATGCCGTTTTTAAAGTACAAGCAGCATACCTGAACTTGAAGTTGTTAAAGGTGACTCTTTTCTAATATTAACCATGGGTTGAGCTTGTTTAGCATTGGCTTGTAGTGTCACGTCTTCATTCGTGGTGCCAACAGCAATGTCAGCCATTTCAGTGTCAATATCAAATCTTGAAGATTCGGCCAAATTACATATTCCTTGCAATGATGTTTTAGTCTTTGTGCCAGGTGCTGCTTCTGGCTTTCCTAGATCATTCTTGTCACGATCTTTGTATTCTTCTTCATCAATAATGATGCAATCTATATCTTCATCAAGAGATAAGGTAGTTTCCCTTCCGTTACTAATATTCACATCTTTATTTTTTGCTGCTTTGGAGTTCTCTATCTTCAAAGATTGTAAAGATTTGTTGTTGTCATTCTTATTCAAATCCATTCCAGATTTGGGTGTTGTGCTTTGTTTGTTTTGCTCTTTTGAAGAAAATGCGTTAGCCATCAATACATCAGAATTAGAATTGATTTTGTTTTCAATATTCTTTGCAACTTTTAGATGCTTTAAATATTCATTCTCTTTTACTTCCATTGTTGTCTCCAGTTCTTGTAGCCTTGCCTAACGATGCCAACAAAAGTCTAAGAGTTAATAATCCATACAAAACGGCAAATAATGAAATTATCAACTACTCCCTCTATCGCTAGTTTAAGATTATGCACAGCTCTTAAGAAAATCATTGAATATATTGATTCATACGATGAAACTTTCCTACTTGCCTGAAATACCCTACTGATGTAGTAGTTAACGGAGTAATTAAGTAGAGAGACGAATTAATTAATATAAGCTTAGTTAGGATGCAAATAGATTACAGTATTATTACAAAGAAAAGAGTAATTCATACATGGTCCCCTCAAAACAAAACATAAAAGTAATTCGTACATGGTATTTTAAAGTAACCAGTAATTTAAGACATGTAAATATTCCAAACGGGACACTTAATATGAGAAAGAGGGAGTAGCAAGTATTTCACATCATGTGCTTACCTTCAGTTTAATAATCTTCTCATTAGCCTTCTCAAGCTTTTTACTATAACGAGCCTCACCTCTCCCCAGAAGATTACACTTGGTCATTAACTCTTTGTAACTCCTGCCAAAATAGATGCAACCACAATTTAAATTCCAAGAAAAGCATAGAAAATTTAAGCCAACAAATTTCAATTTGAAGGGCTAAACTTGAACTCTGGCTTCAATATACAGAATAGTACTGCAAGCAAAATCCCAAAAATAAAACAGTTCTTGATTTCAAAATCATATTGGACCATCATAAACATTGTGGTTCATATATCTAAATTGGAAAAATTCCTTAAGCACTTAACCAAGTAAAAACATGCATCTATGGTGTTCCATTGTACTCGGCTCATACTCTGTGCACCCGGCTCATTCGCCTATTATTGAGAATAAGCAGTATAAGGGGAGAGGGAACCGACAGATCGTCAGCCAGGTCTAAAAAAATTCCAGCTCGTAACACATACGGAAACTATAGTCCAAATAACTTTTCAAATTAGCTTTTTCGGAATAAATCAAGATTTGGAAGATTAACCTGTTCCGCAGGACAAGAGATCTTGTTAATGTGTCGACTGTTTCTTTACTGTTGGTCCCATTACCCAAAGTGGCAAGCTTCAAAACCTCATCTTCACCAATGTCCAGATCAGACACTCTACAGTGCAAGCAAAAAGTAGAAAAAATATGAAAAATATTATATCATAAACAAAGTATAGATACTCAATCATAATGTGGCTCCACTCACAATTTTAATGCTGCAAGTTCTTTAGCCAAAGCCATATTTCTCTCTTGCAATTTAAAACGGTCCAAATTTGACTTCTCAAGCTCCTAATTCAGCATGAAATCAATTAAAGTTGATTTGAGCTGTAAATAATCATTTTAGCACAAATGAACGGAAGGTTACAGAATAATTTACCTCCGATTTCACATGAAGCTGGAATTGTAAGGATGTTTTTTGCTTCAAGGCTTCAATCTTTGATGCTATTTCTATCTTTTTCTGCTCCTTGCAAGTGCAAAGCTGAAGGAATACCATTACCAAAAGTATTCTTTTTAAAATAGATTACTAAATATGAAAGACATTTTCATATTCGATCACTATTATTATTTGAAAGAAGTATGAAAATATCTATGGAAATAGAATACCAAGTAATTTTGTTGCTGAGACTTATTATTTGATGATATCAACTAATAATCAATTTGAATGTAAAGATGTACATTTTATTGAAAAGAATTACATGGAAACAGTTTGACTCTTGTCATTTATTAACCCTCTCATTCCTGTTAGACCAAAGCTCAAGCATCAACATCTTGAGGTTTTACTAATTGGTTCAATCAAAACTTAAAATAACAAGTTACAAGAAAAAGCATGAATCTTGGAGTGATAATTGTGGACACTAATTTCTCGAACCAGGTAAGGTCACGTGGACAGCAAAGCTTAACAACAAAAGTTTTTAACGCTACTACATGCCAAGATTGGATTTCGACTCAAGACCACTAGTTGACCCTTAGCATCTCATCAAAGGGCTCTTGCATATTTCTTTCTACATTTGAATCATAAGCATTTAGGGTACTAGCTAGAACAACAAACCCAACTCTAACGTAAACAGATAATAAACACACAACAAATACAAAGATTGATCATAGTGTTCGACTAATTGTTAGTTTTTTATTATGCAGTACATAAGGTTATATAGTACAGTCTAATTTACAAGTTTATCCCTAAATTGTACCACCGAAGGCTTCACCCCCAAACTCTCCTATTCGTAAATCATAGCCAACAATATGAATGGACCAGCCTCAAAGGCAAGTGCTCTCACGTAGGTCTGCCTGCTTATCATCAAATATGAGTCATACTCAACATAATCATTAACTCAGCTATAGTAACAATCATTCTTGCAGAAATATTAGAAATAATAATTCCCTTTTCAAACAAAACATAAATCTTCGTGTGCCTTTTCCATCCCAGATTTATCAGCGATTAAAAATAAATCAACAAATTAAGCTTAGTTTGTTTCTCCATTCTAAAAATAAATTAGAGGAAATTGGAAAATACCTCATCTTTAAGTTCATCTAACTCCTTAGTTTGTTTCTCCAAAACCGTACTAATCCCCAAAACTTTTCCCTCCAATCTCTTAACTTCCTTCCTCAAAACAACAGCATCTTCTTCAACACCAACATTCTTCTGAGTAACAACACCTTCCTTCACATCTCCAATTGATTGAAAATAAAGCCGACACGCATCTTTCGCCTTACATCCTTGCTTGCAAATAGGACAAGTATGCTTCTTCGGTGTCTTACAATACTCAAACCATTGCTGCAAACTACACAACACAACATAAAATCAAACAAAAAAACACAAAATCAAGCAAACCCGCCTTTTTTTTATCCTTAAAAAACACAAAATCAAACAAACCCACATTTTTTTATCCGAAAAAAACAATTAAACCAACACACACTTTTTTTAGCCAAAAAAAAAAAACACAATGAAACAAACCCACATTTTTTTTATCCGAAAAAAACACAAAATCAAACAAATCCACATGGAAAAATCGATAAAGAACGAAACTTTGAGGTCACAAACACATGTCGAACACCAAACACACCTTTCAACAGAAGTGTAGGTGATACAGACAAAAAATCGAACTAACCCAACATAACAAAATGGTAAAAAACGAAACTTTTAGGGTTTAAGGTTCGATTAATGTGAGAAAATTGAAGAGGGTGGTTAGAGATTTACCAGAGTTCGTGAAAGACGTGACCGCAGATTGATACGCATTGAAGATCTTCGTTAACGGGGTTGAGAGATTCGTAGCAGATTGAACAAATGGTGCCGGAGAATTCGCCATCGTCGACCATGGATTGAGGTGTGATTTTTTTCTGTGATTTTTCTGGGTGGAGTTTCTCGAGAAAAATAAGTGACAAAATGAGGGAAAATTTGAAACCTGGCGCTGAGTTAATTTTTTGAGAGAGGGAAAAGTGAAAAAATTAAAATTTTTGCCAAAAAAGGGAAAAGTTCAAAATAAATTAGTAATAATTGAATCAAATGATAAAAACAATGAAAATAATAATGGATTTGAAAATAATTGTCGTCCAATTGGGAATGAGTGAATGAATGGGTTAATTGGGTTGTCCTTCAGGTGAGAACAATTTTGTTTATGTTTTTCGATACGTAAAAAATACAATGTTTTTAGAAATTTACACAGGTTTGTCGTGATTCTGACATAACCATTGAAATATCAAGTATATATTTTGATGGTTCTACCTTTTTTTTGAAGGAGGTTCTACTTGAGTTATAGCTAAGCTTTGGATTCTTGCGGATGGATTTAAACCTTCTAAAGAGTTGTGTGTAGTTGTTAGAACATATGTGAAAAATGAGTTAAAAGACTAAACATAATTTTTTTAGTTAGGTGGAACTTGTATAGTGTGAATTGAAAAAGTAGAAGTCATGCATTGGATCGATCGCGCACATTAGTGATGTTTATATAATGGGGTGCACATTTATGTGAAAGAACGAAGTAAGCACCGACGAAAAAAAATATTTATATATTTTATTATTTGGAAATGTTCAATTAAATAATTAATTTAATCATTGCCGTAAAATGTTTTCTTAGTCCCCGAATTTTGTTAAAATATTTTGGTGCACAATCTAAAATATTTTGGTGTACAATCTAAAATATTTTGGTACGCAGTTTATAATATATTTTGTTACTTGATCTGAAATATATTTTGGTACATAATATAATATATTGTTGCACTCAATATGTTTTTTTTTACGGATACTCAATATGTATTTTGACACTCAATTTAAGATATTTTTGTACTAGATCTAATATGTGAATTATTTGTTCCCAAAGTTTCTCATATATTAGTTGTGAATTTTTTTTATAAATAGAGAACTCACATAATTCATTCTACACACTGAAAAATATTATGAAACTTCAAATAATTTATGTTCGTTCGGAATAAACGGTATTTTTAAGATCATAATCCCTTTTTGAGGCACAATGTCCCTTCAAAAATTAAGAATAATCTTAAAAATATATTCTTCTTCGCTTCTTGGAGAAGTTAGATGTTAGCATGGTGGTAACACGATATTTGAGTGGTTGAAAATACCATATTGATATTTGGAGATGTTAAATATTAGAACGGTGGTAACACCATATTTTAGATGTCACAATACTACCATAGTTGAGTGGTCATAGTACCATAATTGATTGGTTTCGGTGTTATAATATGAGTGGTCTTAGTAGTATATTGTAGATGTAATTCTCGAACGGTTTTCAATATTGTCCTAGTTAATCATAGTTGTAGTTGTTCTTGTTTTATCTTGGAGACGGCGTGGTTGATAATTTGTCCTGCACAATTTTGTGTAGTACCACAAAACCTAAGAGAGCAAGAGTGACATGGTTGTAACTCAACCTAGTAACAACTTCGGTAAATGATTTTTTTTTATAGACTTTGAAAATCGAAACACAACAATTTGGAAAACCAAAATTAACGATTTTAAGACGAAACAATTGCAATTTCAACAGTAATGTGTCACTTCATCAAAGAAAGACCTTTTTGTTGATTTGTTTTTATCGTTTTACACCCTTCGATCATAAATATAAGATTTTTTTTATAGATTCATTGAATTACTTATGTATTTAGTTTAAATTATAGATAAGATACATTTGTTATTCAATAGACTTGAAAAAAGATTTTTTTTCTTCTTATATTTAGAATTGAATGGAGTGTTGAATCGTAGGAGCAATTGAAAAATTGAAGGTGTGGAATTGATGAGGATGAATGGGTAAAAAACAAATTCCGTTCATTAAAAGTTTTCTTAGTTTCCTAATTTAACAATCAAGCTCGAGACATTAGACAAACACTTTTGGTGCGACAACCTATAGGGTGTGTTTGATTTACTAAAAAATAAAAGACAAGACATGACAACTCCAACTATACGGTGTTTGATTTGTAAAACTGTCTGTGGGACAAGACAAACTAGAGGCAAGGGAATTGGATCCTCTCTTGCCTTTTTTGTGCAGCCCTCTCTCCTTTTCTAATCGAATGGTTGATTGGCTCATAAATGAACAAAAAACAGCATCAGAGAGAGAAAAATGTGACTGAATGACTTAGATTAGAGCAGAATAAACAACATGAGAGAAATGGTTGGAAAGGATCCAAATCCAGAGGCAAGAGACAAGACAAAAACTGAAGTTTTTGTCCCTCACTAAACCACAACACAACTTTTTGTTCCATGTACGAGTTATCTAAAATACCGAAATTGCCATTTGTCCATAAAAAATTGTATAAGACCAAACATTAGTCAGTACCATAAAAGTTTATCATGTGTTGTTCTATCTCATAACGCGTTTTCTATCTTGTGATATTATGTTCAATACTTACTATTTAGCATATCAAACGCACCCATAGTTTTTACTTTCAATTATTTTTAATTTTGTTTTTGTTGTAGGTATTTTAGGTGTTGGTTCCTTTTTAGGGTCTCTTGCGTTCTACTCTTTTAATTTTTTTACTTGCACTTTGCTTTCAAGCATCAAGAACTATACTTTGTTTCTATATCTGAGTTTTGAGTTTGTTAAAGGGGTTGTGTTTAAATTATGAATCGACACTATTCTCTTTGTTTGAGTAATATTTCTAAAGTCTAGAACTTGTTTTCAGACCATTCCAAAACAAATTTTATTTGCTTGCATGTGAGAATATGTTGAGGCATTCTAGGCACTTTTCTCTTGCTCCATCACTTTGTTACCATATTTAGCCTAAATTGCATTTCCTTGGTGCCAACTCTTTCTTGTTAAATTGTGGTAACCTTTATTCATATTGGAGTAATTAGCTTTGGTGTATAATACAATTGTTATACTTACTAGCATTGACACCCGTGCCAAACACGGACTAGAATTCCGTCAAACATAAGGGAGATAATATTGTGATGTAGCAAAAGTCAGTTAAAGTTCAACATTAGATGAAAGAGTGCAGATTGAACATCAAAAGAGTGAAAAACTCATACTTAAACCTTAAAGTTTTGGATGAAACTATAGTCTCATTTTCACTGTGTGGTTGCCCTTTCTCCGATGTGTTGATCCACATTATTGTTGGTTCCTCCAGAAAGTCCAACTGTGGTAGGATATCCTGTTTAAACGTTGCAGGGGGCGGGAGTGTTCTAGGTGGTGGATCACGAACACAGAGAGTCTGACACTTAATGGAGAGATGTTAATGTGTTAAGTGTAAGTTGAAATTTTACATTGTATGCAAGAGTAGATGTGAACACCATATAAATAATATGACCTATGTCGTAATGCCTTGAGACTTTGGATGAAGGTTTGATGTTAATCTCACTCGTGTGATTGCTCTTAGCCTAATGTGATCATACAACTCAATTTAGACTCTCACAGAAGTTCCAACGTTGTGATAATTTTATTTGTTAGTTTTTGAATGTCGTTTTGTTTAATTTTTTATCTTAAATTTTAGTTTTCAAATGTCAAAAAATTATTCAACCACTTTTATATTTGATTCATTCACTTTTGACCTTTGGTAAGATTTAACAATAGTAAAATGTAGATGTGGTCTGCTGAGATAAAAAATGCATACATGTTTATTAGACATTTTAAATTGTCGAGACATTTTTTTTAATGAGTATAAAATTTTGGTAAAATAATTACACATTAATTCTTATCTCCTTCAATAAATGTATAAAATTACCAGTAACCCGTTATATACTTTATACTCTTAGAGAAAAACAATCACTCCTTACTTGTTTCTCTTTTCATTTCTCTCATGTTCAAATTCCTTTTTCGTCTTCTTTCTTTTTCTAATATACCTTATCCTTTCTCATGAAAGAAAAGAACAAACAAATTTCTCTATAAAACCACTACCAACCCACATTTTTTAACATGTTATGCCTCTGATCTGATTTGGCTCTAACCAGATCAGAAATACGGACTGTCTCACACATAATAGAGATATGTTTATGTGTTATGTGTGAGTTAAACTTTTACATTGGAAGAAAAAGTATATATTGAGAAACATGAATGTGAGATGACCAATATACATAATGTCTTTCAGGTTGTGGGTGAAGATGTGGTGTCAATCTCATTTTTGGGGTTTGTCTTAGTCAAATGTGATGATCAATCCATTATAAGCTCACTCAAAACTCCAAACACTATGATGAACTATTTTTTTAGTTTTTGGATGTCATTAGTTTAATTTTATTATATTAATATAAGTTTTTAAATGTTCACTTTCATGAAAGAAAAAAATTATCCGATCTCTACTATTTTAAATACCTTCACTTTTGGTCTTTGGTGTGATCTAGTAATAGAAAAATGTAGACGCATTATGTTAAGTTAACAAATTACATGCTTATCAGACATTTAAAAATGATGTGATATTTTTTTAATTGATTCTCTTTTTGGGTGAAATAATTACTGATAAATCTTCAACTCCTTCAACTATCCCATAAAATTATCAGTAACTTGCTATATTCCTAACACTTCAATGGACAAAACACACACTACTTTTTTCCCTTATCATTTCTATTATCTTTAAATTTCTTTTTTATATTCATTTTTTTTCTAATTTTCTTTCTCTTTTTTTATGAAAGATGATCATAAACCTCCATCCATCAAACCACTATCAACCCACATTTTTACCATGTTGTGCCTCTGATTGACCTTATTTGGCTATGTCACCATACCTCATACGCAAGAGTCTCACACTTATGAGAGATATGTTAAAGTGTCAATTGTGACTTAAAGTTCCACAATAGATGCAATTAGATGTTGAAAAACATATAAGTGAGATGACCAATATACATAATATTTTAAAGTTTTTGGTGATGATGTGGTGTTAATCTCAGTTGTGTGCTTTGTGATGATCTAACTCATTGTAGGTGGCCTTGAAACTCTAAACATTTTGATGAATTATTTCGTTAGTTTTTTCAACGTTGTTTTTATAATTTTTATATTAAATTGAAGTTTTTTATGTTGTTCGCTTTCATGCAATATTTTATAATATCAACCTTTATTATTTCAACTTCCTTCAGTTTTGGTTTTCGTTGGGATTTCACGATAGAAAAACGTTGATGTGTTATGTTGAGTTGACAAAATACATGTTTATTGAACATTTTTAAATGTTGTGGCGTATTTTTAATTGAGTTTAGTTTTTTGGTAAATTAATTACCCAAATATCTCAAACTCCTTTAATAAATCGATAAAATTACTATAAAATCACTCTATTTGTTATAATTTCATGGACAAAACACACAATTCTTATTTTTTTACCACTATCATATCTTTTAATCCCAAATTTATTTTTCATGATCTTCTTTCTTTTCCTAATTTTTTCTATCTATATTCTCGTGAAAGATAGGAACATAAGCCCTAATCCATTAAATTACATCAATCCACCTTTTTGACCATGTTGTGCCTCCGTGTGACCTTGTTTGACTATATAGTATGTCACATAATTATGGACACAGAGTCGCACATTAGAGAGAGAGAGAGAGAGAGAGAGAGAGAGAGATTAATGTGTTTAATATGAGTTAAAATTTTACAATAATTGGAAGAGTAGATGATGAATAACATATAAGTGAAATGACTCATACACATGTATCTAAAGATTTTGGATAAAAAATATGGTATCAATCTCATTTGTGTGATTTCTTTTAGTCTGATGTATATAATTCAATGTAAGCTCCATAGGAAGTATCAGCATTACGATGATTTCATCAACAATATCTTTTAGAATAACGGGATGCTGTACATAATCTTTTCCCTTTCCTCAGACGGTTTCATCATCACCAACAATATCACCTCGCGTTGCTTCCAAGTCTTTATTCAATCAATATTTAGGACACATTCCCAGTCTTAATAAATCTCCCAATTTGATAACATGTTTATATAATATAGATGAAAAATCATGATATTGAATCTATTTTATAAATTAATTTTCAATTTCCCTCTTAGATACCCTTTGTGGCGTTTTCAATTTCCTTCTTAGATACCCTTTGTGGCGTTTCTTTTACATGATCATGTGTATTATATGATTATCATTGCATCAATCGAAGTGTTTTATTTTATATTACGATTCTGATTGTTTGATTCTGTCAATCCTTTCAATTTGCAACTCCTTTGATTTATGTTCAATCCACTCACAAGTCACAACCTTTGTTCACGATCACATAATTGTCATAAACATGGCTGAGGTTGCAAGTTTAAACAACGACGACGAGTCCGCTGAATAGAGAGACATCGTTTGAGGCCTGGATGGGGAAAGAGGGCGTACAAAATCCTAATATTCTAATTTTGTTTAGTTTTATTTAGGGGTGGCAAAATGGATGGATTGGATGGATATGGATTTGGATCATAATGGATGGATCAAAAAAATCCATTAGTCCATTAAAATCCACCATTTTTATTTTTAAAAAAAAACCATCCAATCCATCCATTAGATTTTATGTCCATCCAATCCATCCATTATCAAATTTTAATGGATGGATTATCCATCCGATCCATTTAATAAAATGTATTATTTATTTTTTAAATTTGTTTTGCATAATTATGTTGTTAATAAAATGGTGCAAAAAGTAATAACATTTAAAATTCATTTTTTAATTAAGCCCAATGTTTACTTTTTGTCTAAGCCCAATACATATTTTTTTCTGCAGCCCAATATATATATTTCTGAAATAAAATAAATAAATAACTAAAAGGTGGTGGTACACCGGCATTGACCACCGGCCACCACCGTTGACCGCACCACTCCGGCGACCGACACGGCGGAGGACGGCGGCGATATTGCCGGAAACTCATATTTTCCGGCGACTCACGGCGGAGCTCCGGCAAAGTCACGGCGGCGTTCCGGCGACCCACGGTGGAGCTCCGGCCACCATAAATTATGTTGACATTTTTTTATTAATGGGCTGATTTTATTTTAATTGAATTGGCTGAATCTTATGGGCCAATCATTTGAGGAAAAAGATAGAATATTTCTTTTTAGGCCCCCATAATTAAAAACATAGCTTGTTTTTATTTATTAACAAAATTAATTTAAATCATTTTTAAAATAATTTTATATCCAATGGATCATTATTAATATATTAGATGATCCAATGGATTTTTAAAATAAGGTGGATGGATTGGATGTATCCATAATTTTAAATGGATGGATTAAATCCAATCCATTAACTTTTTTTTTTTGTTTGGTGGATGGATTGGATGGATATTATGGTGGATGGATTGGATGGATATGGATTTGATGGATCCTTTTGCCACCCCTAGTTTTATTATGACTGTAAGATTAGTTAATTTCAATGGTTGAGATTTGTTGTAAGTTATATGACTTACACGTTTTTAACCGTATGATCAAATAAATTTAATGGTTAAGATTTGGTGTAAGTCTTTTGACTTACACCTGGTGTCAACGGATCCTGACTTATATATATATATATATATAGACAGAGTCTGTTGACACCAGGTGTAAGTCTTTTTACGTACACCAAATCTCAATCGTTATAATTAATTGATCCAATGGCTCATATTATTTATAAAAAAAAACTTGTAATGAGAACACATGAAACAAAGTAGCGCAGTTTCTTTTCTATCCTTTGACCCTTTATTGACATTAATAGGTTCAGATTGCTGTATGATGTGAAATCAATTGATATCAGTTTGTGGTTAAATCTTCAATTGTTTAG
>Ga0228710_1005684_pt1 | contig 19264 bp, 7 predicted proteins | sample MedpolnodulmetaG_FD_177995 | JGI IMG/M metagenome (GOLD analysis project Ga0228710, IMG submission 177995) | Root nodule microbial communities from Medicago polymorpha collected in Santa Monica, California, United States - pink nodules | ecosystem: Host-associated > Plants > Roots > Nodule...
TGGTGTTAGTTTTTCGTCTTAAATAATATCCACAGATAATTAAGAATTCAACGAGTAGGTAAATAAAGTTTTGACAAGCAATAGTTCTCATTACACAACAAAAAAATATAAATTTTCAAGTTTGAGGGACATTTTGCAAATAAGTGCAAAACTTCAGGGGGGGTATTTGCAAAACGTCATGTTCATTAACAGAAAAATTTGATGGAGGAGGTAAATTGATTAACGTTGTGCAATTTTAGGGGGGTAATTGAAATTTTGTTAATTTCAGGGAGTAATTGACGAAACTTATAATTTCAGGGGGTAATTGCCTATTTACTCAATTTCTTGCAAAACTAAGAAGTGGGTCCGAGGGTATTAGTGGAAATTGAGCTTTTTTCTTAGCATTTTTCAGATTTCTTCGCACCTTAGAGAAGAAAAGCAAAAGTGGTGGGTCCCACCATAATTCTATCTCTATTCTCTATTTCTTGGCATACCAAACATGAGAAGTTGGGTCTCTCTCTCCAATTTCTCTCTTGGCAATCTCTCTCTCCCCTATTTCTCTGATACCAAACACAGTGTTAGTTTTTTTTGCCTTTGTGTGTCCAAACAAATTTATTTGGGTTTGTGCCCATGTCTCCATTTACCAATAGATTTTTGTTTGCAACTTTTGCGACCGATTTCATAACAATAAATTGAATAAATCACAAATTCAGATCTAACCCATAATTTGGATTCAATTTCAACGAAGAATTTGCTTCGCATAACAACATCATAGAAAATCTATTTCCACCGATTTTGATTATCCGACAGGTACATCGTACTGTGTCAAATTATGATTTTCTCATTCAAAGTTTAAGTCTTTGATCCAATTTACGACTTTTTTGTAGCTTGTAGGTGATTATTTTCTAGAATTGCAAAATGGGTCTTGATAATTTTTCAATTAGAACGTGTTTTAATTTCTGGGTATGTTAGATTTGAGTTTTGTGAAGGGTTTTTGGTGATATATAGATAATGGTGGGTTCAAAAGATTTGGATAGTAAAGCATGGAAATGGGGTTTAGGTTTGATATATATAATAGCTGTTGCAATAATATGGATAGCTGCTAGTTTTGTAGTGCAATCTGTTGTAGATGCTGGTGTGTCGCCGTTTCTTGTTACTTACATATGCAATTCATTGTTTGTGGTGTTGATTCCAATTGTTGAAATTGGGAGGTATTTGGAGGATTCTTATGGAGGTTTACTGTTTTGGAAGAGTGATAAGAGTTTAAAAGGGCGGTTAGGGGAGTCGGAGCAGGCGATACTTCTTAGAGATAATGAGGCGAGCGGTGAAGTTGTTGAATCGATGGTTATTGAAGAGGTGGGTGTGATTGAGGATAGGGGTAATGGTTCTGAGTTGCTTCCTTCGGATGATGTAGTAGGAGGATTGGTTAGTCAGGTTGGTTTGGTTGAAAATGTTGATCAAAGAGGGTTAGATGAGAAAGGTCGTTGGACACGGTGCAGAGTGGCTAAAGTTAGTTTATTGATATGCCCGTTTTGGTTTTTCGCTCAACTCACTTTTAACCTGTCATTGAAGTATACTACAGTTACGGTGAGTGAATTTGGAAATTTTTGTCTTTGCTTTTAAGTTCTGTTTCATTTCATTATTTTGTTGAAATTAGAATAAATGATATTTTGACACAAATTTGACAATAATTTGGATGATTAACGCCGTTCAAATATGTGGCTGCTTACATATAGAAAATGATTAATGAATATAACAAGTTGTCACAACTTTATAGTCATCCTTTGAACATAATTTACCACAATGTTGAACGTCATTAACCATGATTTTCAGGTATTCTAATATTCATGATATTCTTTATAACCATCCACAAACTACGTTCAAATATACTTGATTTTCAAGTTTTCGAATATACATGATATCTATTAACCACATATTGTGTTCAAATAAATACCTGAAAACCGCGGTTAATTACATTCTAAATCATGGTTTGATTGTATTTTTGGATGGTTAATGAGTTGTGACATCTTGTCATCATATTCATTAATCATCTACTAAACGTAATTAACCACATATTTGAACTGTGTTAACTGTCCAGGTTGTTGTTGAATTTTGTTGTCCCATTTTGTGTCAAAATAACACACCTCTAAATTAATTACTTTTTCTTGTCATGTGCAGTCAAATACAATTTTAAGCAGTGCATCCAGTCTTTTTACCTTCTTGGTTTCACTAGCATTTTTGGGAGAAAGGTTTACTTGGTTAAAACTCTTTAGTGTTCTTCTTTGCATGGGAGGAACAATAATTGTAAGTCTTGGTGATTCACAATCTGGTTTAAGAACAGTTGCATCAAATCCTCTTCTTGGAGACATTTTTGCACTTTCTTCAGCAGGATTGTATGCGGTGTATATCACCCTTATTCGCAAGAAATTAAATGACGATGACGGAAAGAACGATGAAGCTAGTATGGCTCAGTTTCTTGGATTTTTGGGCCTTTTCAATGTTTTACTTTTTCTTCCAGTTGCCCTAATACTCAATTTCACCAAGGCCGAACCGTTTTATATGCTTACTTGGAAGCAGCTTGGTCTGATTATTGGCAAAGGTTTGTATTCGCTATCTTGTACATTTTGTTTCGAGTTTGATGGAGCGGCTAAGTTCTTTATGCATTTTTCTATGGAAATTAATTGTTATTTGCTAAGAGTAGATTAAATAAATGATAGTCATGATTATAGGTTAAACTAATAAGATGGCTTTACATGTAAATGGTCTAACATGAACATGATTTAAAATAAGATATCATTTCATCTATGCGTCCGATCCAACCCTGGATAAAGGCTTTGATTATTGTTGTTGTTGTTGTTTTATGAATGGCATTCCTATTTACCCTTCACTAGTGCATGCCCTTTACATATTGTATTTTGCAAATAGCTATGCCTATGAGCATTCTTTTGGACGAATTTGGCTCCTTTAAGGGTTCTTTTTAGGACGAATTTGGCTCCTTTAAGGGTTCTTTTTAGAAAGGAAACTGAAGAGTTATAACTATTGATGAGAAAATCAGATAGTGGATTTAAATAAATTTGTTGTTGTGTGCATTCTATCCAAATCTCAAACATTTATTTTCCAATCAATAGTTGTAAGTTATAACTCGTCACTTTTTCCTCTAAAGCAAGTTCCACTATAGAAGGAGACAAATCTCGTTTAGACCTTGGTTATTTATATATTGTTAGGACCTAGTATGAAAGGGTGTTTTAAGTAATTAGTAGGTATTAGCTAGGTTTAAGTAGATTATTGGTAAGTGGCCCATTAAGATTAGGTTTTAATAATAAGAGGCCCATTAGGGTTAAATACTAGAATGTTCTCTTTATTTGTATATAAAGGGGAATTCTTAGGAGTTTAAAGGAGGACGGCATAAGTTTTCTGTTTAGGGCCATAGTAGGATTCCTCTCTGAGCTATGTTGGAGCTTTGCTCTGGGAGTAGTTAGAGAAACTCTCTCTTCTACTATTTTACAATTTTCATCCGTATCAATAAAGCACCCTATTTTCCTTAATAACCATCTGTTTCATCTTCTTCCTTGGTTGTGTTACTATTAATTCGTTTGTACGATCTGTTGGTTCCTATCATATATGTATAATGTATAATTGCTTGTGCCTGTGAGTAGCGGCTGTAGTGATATGAAGCACGGACACTCCTCGGATTAGGCGTGTCCCGGTGTCGGACACGTGTCGTGTCCGACACCGACACTTGTAATTACACTGAATTATGTGATTTTCTCAGATTATTAGATGTGTCGGCGTGTCAGTGTCGTGTCATGTCCGTATCCGGGCTTCATAATACTCGTAAACCAGTATAGGGTTGACATTGGTTCATATAAACTTAATGAAAATTAATCTGAGAGCAAATTTGATTATAGTTCCTGGTGCAAACTTTTTACCTTCAAAATGTTAAGCTTCAGTAGATTGAAACAGAAGGAAAAGGAAATTAATATTTCTTCATATTTTGCTTGGACTGTAATAAGAGGAAGCCCTAAAAATGATGCCATAATTTTAGATTTCTATGAATAGGTATAGGTTTAGTCAAAAAAAAAAAATGGATAGGTATAGCTGTATAGGTTACTATAAATCAGAAATTCTTTTGAGAGATAAATTGCAGCTTCTTACCATTTCACTTTGGTAGCCTTCTGTTATAATAAAAAATATCGCTTCCGCACCCTGTGACTGTGGTTGACTACTGCTAGAATTTAAGAAACGGTTCAGGGGTAGCCTAGTCACGAGGTTCCATCTGTTATGAGATCTGGGAAGAGTCAATATATATGCACGCTGTAGAAAGAAAGAAAAAGTCAGCAACTTTTTGTCCTGCTTAGTTTTTATTCCTTATTCCTGATTTGATTTTCCAATGGAACACTTCCCATGTGTTTTGTGTGTCCAAAATATTTGAGACATCTTAAGTATTGGTCAAGAGGATCATCATTAGCTGAATACATCTTGGCTGGAGATTGACTAAAATTTTCTTAAAAAGCCACCCACCTTATTTTAGAATTTAGATGAGAAAAGGGGACATGCACTGTCAGTGTAAACTGGTTTTACTTTTACACGGGCGTTCAATGAGAACCCAGTATTGAGCTATTTTTAAATTGCAGTTATAAGCTGTGCTTAGATGGCAAAATCATGAGTTCTTATTGGATGTTGGTGCGTCTCAATTAAACTCAAGAATTATCAAACCTAGAAAACAAAACTATGCATTACTTCATTTATGACGATCTTAGTTGGAAGCTGGAAGCTGGAAGGTCATTTGTGTCTTTACGCTTCATTGTTAATCTTCCCATTGTTAGTACCATGTTGTACAAATCTTTCTTGGCTGACAATGAAGATTGTTTTTTTATTGGCATGTTACTGAAATCACTTTATCTTTCACTGATAAATGAGCACAATCTATTAAGCAAACACTTTATTGCTACTTCGAAAAGCACTTAATCTGCAGATTAACAACTTTGCATCTGTACTTGGAACATCGAAGAGTTGTAAATTACTCCTAGAAATGACTTTCAATCTTTCATGGCTTTATATGTAACAAATATCCACAACTTTTTTTCCTTTAAGACGACTGGAGCATGTTTCGTTTGAGAATAATTTTGTTTCCCTTTTTTTGCCTATTATTTACAAAACCGTCACATTATTTTCATCATGGTTTCTTTTTGCAAATATTCATACATGAAACATTGAACACAACTTTTTGTTTACACTGTTTTTTGTGCAAATATTTGAAAATTGGAACTAACCTGAAATTGTGTCAATTTTGTACTTAAAGGTAAAAGCTGAAAACATTTTCTCAAACAAACAAGCCCTAACCCTTTAATCCATGTATCCTTTCTTCATTCTACATTATTTGACATGTACATTTTATATTTCCTATCAAAACCAGGATTGTTGGACAATGTGTTGAGTGATTACTTATGGGCCAAGGCTGTTCTTCTAACATCAACCACAGTAGCAACAGCTGGACTCACAATTCAAGTCCCATTGGCTGCCATTGTCGATACCATCACTGGTCATTCTCCTCCCTTCATGGATTACCTCGGAGCTGTAGCTGTCATGATCGGCTTTGCAGGAATCAACATTCCGGCCGAAACTTTTGGCAAATCAACAGAAGCTACTGCTGTGGAATTGAAAAATGAAGATGTGAATATAAGAGATGAAGAGCATGCTTTGCCAAGAACACAAGATTCAGCTACTGTACCATAGCATGTATATTGCATTCTTTTTAGTTATTCTTTTGAAGAAGTTAAACTAACTCACCCAAATTGGCACCAAATTGGCACCAGAGAGAATCGAACTTGAGACCCGGAGGAGGAGCACACTCTCAGGTCCCAAGTCAATACCACTAGGCCAACCCAAGTGGGTTTTCTTTTTAGTTATTAGTTCAACTGTAACATATTTTTTTGGTACTGCCAATTTTGTTGCAATAACTGAAATGTACTGCTATATAAAAATAGAAGAATAAGAACTTGAGGAAATAGTATAAAAGAAGTATACACGTTTTACATTTGGAAAGCCATGTAAATTGCCTTGAGGTTTTGTAAATTGCTCCTAACATGAAATTTTCCTTGGACAAAAATATGCAATAGAATAATGATATTTTTTTTTTTGAGACATCTAAGGTGAACCATCAAACAAATGGTTCATCCGTGGACCACCTTCATACACCATTAGATCTATTACATTGATAATTAAAGGTTGAGATGACGGAGAAATAAAAATGAGAACATATGTATATTTCCACACATAATACTTAGCCTCACCTTCTGTCTCTCTCTTTCCCCTCTATCTCTCTTCACTGTTTGAGAAGTTAGAAGTAGAACTCCATTTTTTTGTTTGTACACCACAACCTCTCATCTGTTAAAGATTCATTAAAAGATATGATTATAGCATGAGCCCTTAATTTCATTTTATCTAGCAATGATTCATCAATTAAAAACAACCAACTTCATTATTTTTTCAACTTGGAATCTTGGATGATTATGAAACGAAAAAATCTCTAAATCTGAAACACTAAAAGAAAACATTGAAAATTTATCTCTCTCTATAGACAGTTTCACACATGCCTCTTTTTATTGTTTTTTCATGAAAAAGAGAAATTAGAAGTTACTTGGTTGTAAATTGTTTTCTGCATAATAATTAAAAATTGTATTTTTACTTCAATCTTAATCTTATGTTTGAGAGTAGGGGGATTCAAATTTGTGATTTTTCGAGGAAAATATGAAGGGGTTTCAGATTGAGTCGTGGTTGTCCGCCAGTGGAGGAGGTGGGGGGAAAGGGGCGGCGAACTTTTCCTGTGTGCAGTCTAATGGTTTCCAATGGCTGTTTATTTAAGAAAAGAAATAAATTGAAATAATAAGAAAAAAGTGATCCTGTGTATAATAGCATATGTGTACTTGATCAAACTAATGGTTAACAATGGTTTTTTAAAGTGGTCCACCGGTGAGGGACTTGTTAGAACCCTCACCCTAGAATCCACACTTTTTTTTAGGCTTCATCTCTGTGTAATCTGACACTTGGGTTTTTTCCAATACACATTTTCATGTTTAATATTAATGTATAGCTTGATTGATATGCTCCTAACTCAAGACTAAAAACATGATATTTCTTGTGTTAAAAGATAGAAGCATGGTAATTAGAACCGGACCGAACATTAATAGATATGGTTTAAGGGTTTGATCCGAAGAGTTTTTTTTTTTATTTTGAAAAGAACTTGATCCTTTGAATTGACAAAAAAAAAATTATAACTTTTGAGATTGTCTATTATCTAAGGAAATCACATTCTACTTTTATATGATCTTGCCACACCATGTCTTATGGTGGATCCACTCCTGGACACAATGTTGCGGCAGCTAAAATCTTTTGTCCGTAAAAGAAATAGATTCATAAACCACAATACACACGCACGTCATAAACTGAGTAATTCTAACTTGCAATACATCATTCAAAACGGTTAAAGAACTATATTGAGTCGGCCAAACCATGTTTGAGTAACTCATCATTACATTTTTTATATATATATTTTACTTCTTTTCATATAATCTTAGGTTTAAGATTTCAATAGTTAAACACTTGAGGAATACAACTTCCTCTTTCAATTTTACATGTTTACTTCTTTCTTTTTTATAAGAACTAAGAAAGAACAATTACTTGTTTATTTATTGTATGTATTTTTATGGTTGTACTAAGTACGTACTAATAATGTCATGAACGTAAGATATTTTAATTACTTTTTCCCATGATAAATAACGTTCCCACGAAGTACAATAAATGGTAGCTTTGGCATTAAGAAATTGACGTTGAAACGCGTATTGACAAGTACATGTTGAATCTTTCTTCCAACCTCGCTTATGAGGTCATGCAACTTTGAACTGCGTTATTTCTTGACCAATCTTAATCAATTCTACAAAAAATACTTATGTCACAAGTATATTTGTATGTGGATATTATGTTCGAACACATTCACACATTTGAGAAAAGTTAAAAACGAGAAAATAATGAAATAATACATATATTTAAATGATTAGAAGATGTGTTTTTGGTGCTAAATACTTACGATCATGCAAGATTTTTTTCTAATTTTACGTTGCCTAAACACTTTCATCGTTTTGTGTTTGACTATGTTCACGTCGATAAATTTGACAAAAACAATCAAAACAAATTTTTATTTAGTGTTTGGTATTGTTCATGAAATTATTCCTTTTTAATGTTATTTAATTAATTGATAATATTATAAAAATGATAAAAATTATGAATACAATAATTCAAAAGGAATATAGTTGGAAAAAAAGAATAGACTACACCATAACGCCATATCTCTATTCGTATAGAAGAATAGACATATCATGTATCAATTATCTACGACATAATGGTTCAGTGGCCATGATTCTTGGTACACTCGTTTCAATCTATAAAATAATAATCAATTTAATATATGTCATCGATTTTCAATATAACTAGCTCCGAGGTCATGCTAACTAGTATACTCGAAATACTAGTTAAATTCTTGATGTTCATTTCAATCTACAAAATAACAACAAAATGGGTGGTACCAATATTCATAAGATAAAATAATCCAAAATTTAGATTCACTTAAAAATAACTAAATATAATTAACCTCCACTTTAGACAGCTTCAAATGCATATATTCCATTTCCGCCATAAAATTCAAGAACTAAAGTAACAAAATGTAAACATCCACAGTAATTCAATTGTGTCTCAAATTTAATTTAGAAATCCACCACAAACAATTGCAGTGACATTGTATACATAACAAATTGTTAACTAAATTAAAAATGACAGAAACAAGTGTTGTTAACTCTGTGACACAGACATCTGCCCATGTCTTTCCATAACTCTTCTAGTAGCAAGTGCTGCAGCTTCACTAGCACGCATTGTCCCAGTTGCCATTATTGCAGCAAACTCTTTGATTATCTCATCTTGAACCTTGTTCCTTGCATCACCTAAAGGATCTTTTACAACACCATTTGATGATGCTGGTTTTTCAGAAGCTGACACTGCATTTTCTGTCTTCTTATCTTCTTCTTTGCCTTTTGCTACTTCCTTTTTGGGAATAGTCTTTTTCTCAGTGGATGAGTTTGGTCCAGTTGAACTCTTTTGGGTGGTGACTGAAGCAAAATTTGAAGCAGGACTCACTGCTGAAGGCCTGAATTGTGGTACTTGTGGCACTCCGCCGGATTTTAATGTTGTCTCAAGATTCTGAATCATTGGCACTGTCAAATTGAAGATATAGATATTAAGGAATGACAGTATTAACCAGAACAAACATTCATGAACATTAAAAATTCAGCAACAAATGTAGTTTGAAATTACTTGAAATATGCAACCAAAGTGATACAAGGTTAAGTAGAAAAGCTAAGATATAAAAATGACTTGTAAGATATGCAAAAAAAAAAAAAAGATGTCTCCTACTTAAAAACTCATTATCCGTCATGTGTCATCAATGTAGGACTCTTCACATACTCCCTCACGGCCATATTGGACATAACAGTATGACACGAGTAGCCCGTTAGCTGTTGTCCCAACCGACTTTTAGATTTGAACCTAACTCCATTCAAGTCATGTCTAATCCTATGTGGAACTATTGACAGTTCTTGTAGAATACATAACTATTAGACAAAAAAATGTCTTCGAACAAAAGCAATACAATATTTACATGAAAGCGCCTAAAAAGTATTACTAAATTGTCTATGGTGGTTATCAGTTAAACAGTTTCAACATGCCATAATGATTTGATTGAATGTATTTTGTTACTTCCATATGTCAGAACATTATACCATAGTAAACAAATAACCTTGTTGCAAGAAGAGGACCACTAAGAAGAATCTCTAATTTGAGTTAAGTGTTGTAGGTGATAACTTACAGAAAAGAGAACCCATTGGGCTGTTCATAACTTCATTAGGGAGCTGAAGAATATAATCAGGAATGGTAGCACCAACCAAAAATTGAGCAACTTCGTTGCTGAAGTTGTTGCAGTTGTGAGTAAGCAAACTATAGGTTTCAGGCAAGTACCGTGGACTGATTTCCTGCAAATACATTTCAAACACATCCTTTGGAACATGAGTAACACCTAACTCTACCACTTTGAGTGGAGTTCCGTATGGTGTTGATCCAGCAGGAAGGTGTTGTATTCCACCACCAAAGAAGTACTCATTGCCATAAACCACAATTCCTGTGTGCCTGAAGTATAAAAACAATATCCGAAATTATAACCAAAATGTAACCATTCAATATCAGTGTTATAAAATAGTGGCTATAGTAACACTATAGAACCATCATATTGACAGAAATTAAACAAATTGCTAATGTCCTGCAATACTCAATTTAGTACAAAATTTTGTCAAATAACTAGTAAAATATGAACAAACCACTATCTTCTACGTAGACAACACCGATCAATATGCCGACAAAAAATAGCACAACCAAGATGTTGGCATGTACATTCAAGATACAAGAGGAAAAAAACAAACCTATGATTAACCTATTAACCTATAGTAATTAGAAGCTATCTAGCACCGACACTACAAATTAAAGGTGTGTTCAGTGTCTGACATGTGCCGATGTTCACGACCCTGACACATACAGTTACATTCAACTTCCTCCATTTTTCAAGTTACTATCGATGTCAATGTGTCGGTGTTGTGTATGTGCCCTGTTAGTCCCTTAGAGTTCAAATGTTCCAAGTCAATTTCATTCATTCAAAACACAACATAGACATAAAACAACCATCTAATCCAAAATTCTAAAATACAACAACTAATTAAGCCATTAGATCATGAACATTATACAATGGACCTAAAACAAAGGGAAGCGCTCACCATATGCCTTCAATAGCTTTCCCCAAAAACGACGTTGAAAGCTGTCGAGCAAGTCCTTGGCTTAGATCATAAACATTAAGGGTAACCCTGTAACCCTCCTGCAAACAATTGAAGTATTAATTAAATGCCATGAATCATGATAAATAAAATCACTGCAAGTATAATATGGCTAGGAATGAACCAAAACTAATAGTATCATTGATGTGTCACATACCTCAGCCATTTGTTACAGTTGAATGAAAATTAGTCAAGCACTCAAAAACACTTGAAGAGAATTGTAAATTCTTCAATATAACCTAACAGAATTAAAAACCACATTAGAAACAAAAAAAAAACAATTGAGTAATCATATGAAAAACATAGCAAATTCATAAAAACTATCTCCAACTAAAAAACATGTTAATTCAGTATTTCAATGCATTCTACCAACAATTCCAGTTTCTCATACACAAGACAAACCCTCAATTTTCATCATAATCAAAATCATTAGAACACAATAATTAAACAAAGTAGATAATTATATCCCAACAAAAAATACATAATTCGTGAAAGTAAACAACTAAAACAAAATGACCCTTTTCAAAGAAAAAACACATCCATTAAAACCCAGATAATTTTGTTTTAAAAAACTTAAAACCCATTAAAAAAAACTGCACTTTTACCCAGAATAGAGTACGTAAATCCCAATTGAAAACCCAATTCTCAAAATCGAAACTTTAATACATTCATCACAGATCTATTATAAATTTGGCACCCCGATTCCAAAATTGGAGGAAATTCACAAATGAATGAGAGAGAGAGATTACTATGAAGGAGATGAGGAAAGTGCAAACAAAACAAAACACGTTAGTTGTTAAAGCACGAAACAAAGGAAAGCGGTGTTAAATAAATAGAGACAAATTGATTTGGAGAATTAGATTTTCTACGACATCAATTGTTTTTTTTTTCACTTTTCCTGTTGCATCTATCACCTTCTAGAATCATCTACTACCCACTTATTTATCTCCACATGTTTCTTCTATTTTTCTTGTTTTTTTAATGTGAAAGAAAATGTTAACAAGAAAAATGTGCTAATGTGAATAGACTCGAGCATATTTTTATTCCATATATACTATATATTATTTGTTATATTTTTTTCCTTAAAAATAATTATTTGTTATATTTTTTGAAAGATATAATATTTGTTATATTGTTGGTAAAATTAAAAAAGATAAAAAAAAATAAAAAAATAGGATTGAAAAAGATAAGTTTAGTTTGTCAAAATATGAAAGTACAAAGAATATATATTATTCATACTATAATTTTCATCAAAAATAGTATTTAAAAAATAATTTAATTTTTTTGGATTCAACAGTATAAAATTGATTTTTTTGTTACAAAATTACCTTCATCTTTTTTTATCAAAAAAAATTACCTTCATCTTTTAATACTTATTTTCTCCCCCTTCTAAAAATTATATTTTTGTGATTTGATATGGTTGACTTCGTTTTGGATTCCAAGATTACATCCTTGCAAGGGTTGTCAAATTATCAGTCAGTCCTATCATTTATTACAACGCACCTTGTTGTATAAACTCTTATTATTAATGAAATATTATAAGCATACTCCTTTCAACACTAATGATTATATTTGTAAAAAAAAATGCATCTAAAAAATTGTATATGATCATCTCCGCGAGTTTAGCTCAGTTGTCAGGGATATTACATTTTATATGTAAGGGTCGGGGTTTGAACTCCAGACACTCCACTTCTCCACAATTAAATTGTGTGAGCTTTAGCCACTAGAATACTTAACAAAAATAAAATGGATATGATCTTATATTCAAGAACAACACTTTTTTTGTAAATGGTCTTATAACTAAGGATAAAGGTATTATCTAAATAATCGAAGCAACTTCATATTTGTTGATAAGTTTAGTATTTGCTATTAGTGAATTTCATTGACGGTGTTGAGAATTATATATGAATATCTTTAAAACAAATTCAAAAGATTATTACTTAATATTTAAATTTTAAATATATGGAAAATAAGATATTGTTATGAAATAAGTTATATTTGAAATTCAGTTTAAAATACTTTTTAGGTTTAGTTTCTTATTTAAGCTTTGTTTAAAAATATATTTTGTATGACAATTTAATTCTATACTCATTGATGAATAAAAATTTAATTCTATACTTATTAACGAATAAAAATTTAGAGTGAAACTTCTCAAGATATCATATATCATATATTTTGGCAAAAAATAAATACAAAATTGTAGGAAAAAATTGTCCAAAGACTCAAAGAAAAAATTGAAGATCGAGCAAGCTAAAAGAATTGGTAGTGGTTACTATACTTGTTCTAGTTCTAAGAGTGTTTCAATATCAACAACAATCTATCATTATACCATTTTGTTACATAATTTTTTCTTTCAAAAACATATGTAACACCATACTCCCTTCATTCCTTTTTAAGTGTTGTTTTAGAATTTTAATACAAAAATAGCAAAGTGTATTTTTGCACACTTTTTTTCTATTATACCCATATTTTAATCCACTAATAGTTTCCTATTTTTTTTGCACATATTTTATCTTTTCAATAAATTTTATGTGACAAACAATTGTTAGTTACTACTCTCTTTCTCCAACAAATTCCTATTTTTTTGCGCGCTTTATCTTTCTCTCATAACAAAGAATTTCAATTTTCTAAATATTGTGTATATCTCTTGAAATTTTTAACAAGTACTACTCATGTTATTTATAAAATTTAACTCTTCATGGAACTATCATCATAAGTAACAAAATTTTGTTTAAATTTAAAAAAACAAACTTTAGTTTTTCAAATATACAGCATTAATTAGTTTTATTGAAAAAATATAAGAATAATTAACAAAAGGTATAATTGACAAATCATGCCCTTAAAAATACTAAAACGATAGTTAAATAGGAACAAAAAATTCACCCTAAAAAGACACTAAGGGAGTAATTTTTAACAAGAGTGTATTTTCTTTAACAACTAAAATTTGTAGATAAAATATTTGTAATCGTCCTTAAATTAAATCAAAGTGAATTTTTCTTTTTTAAAACATTTCAACTTGACAATTAGAGATTTGTTGGCGGTGAAGGGTAGAAATGGAGAAGATACACGCACATCGGAGGAATGTAGAAATTTGATGGCATTCACTCACTTAAAGAACCTTATTTCTTGATCTCTAAGACTCCAACACCCATTTATTGACTAATATTTTTCTCCACCAAAACCATTCTCATAATTTCTTTAATAAAATCAGTTACAAACTCAGACACTCCTCGGATTAAATATGTTTTTATGTCGGCATCCGACATCAACTCGACACCAACACATATAATTACATTAATTTTCTTAGATTATTAGCGATGTTGGTGTGTCAATGTCCGTGTATGTATTCTGTTTCATTGGTTACATCCCTTTTTACATACCTCTTACTATCCTTAACAAATCACACACTAATCCTCTAGTGCTGAGTTTGATGCATTATTTTCCCCTATACTATTATTCCACTTAACCAATTAAGGGCAGCAGCTGATTGAAGGGAACTGGAGTATCAAACTCCAATGGCTGTAAACATTGTCTGAGAAGGTTTAAGAATTAGCCTTCAAAGTTCAAACTAATAGTCCCACATCGGAAGACTTGTGAGAGCTATAGAGGAAAGTTATCTATAAAACCAACTTGTTGTACCAAAATACGAAGACGAAAGAATTGCCTTGTCCTTCAAATTTAAGGGCTCACCAATTTAAAGGAAGATGTTAATTAGTGCTCTAAGAACATTTGTTAAGGATTTTATTTTCTTAACAAGTGTCCTTAGGATGCTTGTTAGCATCATCCTAATTTAAAACAGTAAAAATTGATTCATTTGAGTTCACATCAGTTAATAGAAGTTTTATAAAAAAGAAAAAGTTATTTGATGTTTTGAAATAATGAATATTATATTATAATCTCATATGTTTATTCAATGTTTCGAAATAATGGATATTACAATCTCATATATTATTTGATGTGTAGTTTTGAATGCAAATTATCAAGACACCGGAGATACACCGTCAAATAAAAGAATCACAAACATCAATTATCCTCACCCTAAGTTGAGTAAGATTATCAAGCCTCTTATGAAGAAAGGAAGTTAATTTAAAGAATCACTCAAAGAACTTTGTAAAAGAAATAATGATTCCGATCTTCGTAAAGATTAAGTATTTTAAGCCGACGACGAGGATCACAATGTTGAGGATAAAGTCTCGTCGTCAAAGTCATCCTCGCATTTCTTGAGGACTGAGTTTCGTAAAAGAACAAAAGTACAAAAAGACATTCATCATTGACATGACCAACTCACTATTCATTTACTATTTATGATTGTACTTGCGTAAAGTAAACATCTAAAGTACCTTTATGTACTACACAAATTTGACTTTAATACTCTTAACTTGATGGAGAATGTCGTTTAGAAAGAAATGTAAAGTTTATCGGTTTGTATATGTAAAAATACATTAAAATCATGGATATGTTAAAAATACATTTCTTTACTCATTTTTTTATACAATTAGGATCTCTTACCTTTTCCACTAAAGTTAACCCAATGCCCTTAAGGTTAATCTTAAATGAATAGTAAACCCTAAACACTCCCATGATATTAAGGAGCCAACAAAATTTTGAATACCATCTTTAATTAATCATACACAAAACTGTATCTTGCCTGTTCTTGCTTTGACAATAAAATATTCTTCATCACCCAACCCATTCCCACCATTTGTTCAATCAAATTAGTTACATCCCTCTCTGCATACCTCTTGCCATCCTCAACAATTACAGACCAATCATCTAGTGCTGAGTTTGATGCATTGTTTTCCCCAATACTAATATTCCACTTTAGAAGAGCCCTTCTGATGTAGCAGGCCTACAAATTGAATAATTATCATTAGAATAAGTAAATCAGGTTTAAGGCTAAAGGATTTTATCCCTCCCATAGTATAAAGACCAAATGGAAGATAATTCACTAATTAAGAAGGATATAGAGTTAAATTATCTGATGTTAGACATGTTTCATGATAGGATATTATGACGTCGTTTGATTCATGTAAAAAATACACTCCTCACTTATCACACGAGAGGAAAGGGAGGATACAATGAAACATACAAAGTCAAGTTTAATGGACCCTATAAAAATAATTGTTAGCCACTCTAACCGATTTTGGACCTAGTTGAATTGGTTTATTTGGACTTATCTACTGGAATAAATATTGATGAAACTGTTCGACAAAGTTTATGAAAACAACTTATGGCATGTCCACAAGCCGTTTTCAGCTCATTCCCATAAGCTTTCTAGGATAGCTTAAGAAAACAGCATATAGCTTCTTTTTTTTTGGGTCTTACCCTCCGGTTCTCAAGGAAAAGGCCTATGATAGTCCGAAGTCCAGCTGGGAGGTAAACAGTTTGACTTTATTTTATCTTTTGTTATACAGACAGCTTGTAGATAAACACTTATATGATTAGCACTTAATTAAGTTGTTTAACCAAAGAGGGACTCTGTGTCTTTCTCTGACATAATATGACATTGACAGAAGGAACTATGAGCGGATTCAAATTAGCTAGCAGTAATAATACATTAATAACAGTAGTTGAAAATGCATTAAGAAGAATAGTCTTATCACCTGCAACAAACCCATAATTATATGCTTTGATTCAGCTCCTTCACGGATGGAAAGAAGGATATGGTGCTAGAAAATTGCCACAAACAAAAAGAAGCAAAATAAAAAACAATTAGAATACAAAACTACTTTATAGGAAGGTCACCAAGATAATCTCATAATTATGCTCACCTGGCCAGTTCTTTTTAATCCTTCGAAGATCTCCATGCATACAAAGTAATAATCCTCATCAGTTATGCTTTGTATGGTCTTCATTGACCACTCAGGTATTCGGTCCTTGGGATTTATACACCCTATTCTAATTGGCCATAAGCTTTTACCTGAATCAAACTTGTTAGTTGACTATAACCTCACCATGGAAAGTATCAAACACGAATGTAAGAGTCGGTAGCATTTTACCTTTAACTCCCATAAAGTTGATTACTTCTTTCTCGCTCACATCTGCCGGGGAAGGCACATATCCAAACTCAATCCAAGTTTTCAGAATGATTTCAAGCCTATCCTAAAACAAAATGCACCAATAAGACATTAAAACACATACTCTCAACAAGTCCTACACTATAAAACCAAAACTTGTGCGTTAAATAAAGGAAAAACAAAATAGATGTTTTATGACAAAATAGACAATGAAGAGGTACCACACTCCATTTCTTCCATAATCACTCAGTTTCAATCGCTCAAGTATAAAACTTAAAAATCTTAAATCTGTACACAACTTCATAATTAAAGCCATCAGAAAACTTACCTTAGTCAAGGTTTTCAGGTGGACATGTTTTAGTCCTTGATAAATCCCGAAAAGGTCCATGAAAGCAAAAAAGGGATAAACAAAGAAATGGAGACCTGCTTGTGGTCTTGAAAGCCAAGAGATAACTGAAGTTAGAAAACAAGCCAATTTATTCAAGCAATAACAACATGAAAAATATATCATACACCTATACATGACAAGAAAAGTCCATTATAGTATACATCCTGACCTTGTAACAACAGTTAAAGTTTTTTCTCTCTCTTTTATTTAGAATGATAAGGTCACAAATTCTTAAGGTAAATACATTACAATCAGCACTCAGTTTCACAGCAAAACATGAATAGTAACATTTCATCATGGAAGAAATAACAACCTTTGATGGCTCCCAATCCACATATTAACAAGGGCAGCAAGCATGAGACCAAGGATGTCAAAGCACACTGTTTGAATCTGCAATATATTAAATATTCATAATACAATCCACGAATAAACAGATTTAAAAAAGGTAAACAAAAAAGAAAAACACTTATGCTAACCTGTGCCTTGGCAGAAATTTCACCAAGGTTGTCTGCTTTTGCAAAACTTTGATGAACAGCTGACTGTGTAAACAAAAAGAAAATATCAAAATTCACAGGAAAAAGGAAGTATATCAATCAGTATTGTAATAGAGAACTTAATGCGATAGTGGTTTGATCCTTACCCGAGTTGCTAAGTAGCATGCCAAGCTTATTTGTTTAGCAATATTGGCAATAGTTGCAAGCAGCAGGAAGAATCGAGGAAATGTAGGAGTAAGTAATTCAAGTCCAATGCTTCCAACAAAAAGAACAGATGTAGTGAACCTGACTCTCTTTTTAAAGCAAGTACACACACCCAGAGAGAGAGAGATGAAGAGTAATCAGATTCAATTTAGAATTAGTACATGTCAAAGAAGTTTGAATTATCATCATGCACTTCACGGGTGTTCCCGTCACATTTTTTTTAGGGTTAAATGTACCTTTGCCTCTGCCATTCGAACGAATTCAGGTTGGAATCCAAAAAAAGATAAAAAATTATAGGGGGGTAAAACGAAATTTGCTCAAATGGCAAGAAGCAAAAGTGCATTTAACCCTTTTTTTATCAAATTCCAAAACTCGTGTTGGCACCTGCAGAAACTGCTGAGTGCCGACAGAAGAAAATTGATTCCTTTGAAAGTGGAAGTTAAAATACCTTTAAGTTAGTATCAAAAGCAGAAGCTAGGCTAGCAGTGTATATGCATTTGCTTAGTCGTCCAAGACCATCTTTTAAAACCCAATTAAGGGCAGCAGCTGACGGAAGGGAACTGGAGTATCCAACTCCTATGGCTGTAAACATTGCCTGAGATTAATTGATTGTAGCATGGTAAGTTCTAATGCAAGCAAGATGAACAAATACAACAAGACCTAAATGAACTTTCATGCAGCTTAATGGAGTATGCAAAGTGCAACGCACGCATCCTTTGATGAATGCTTAGGATACAAAAAATCTTATTTAGACCAGGTTCGGATAGATTTCAAAGAGGCACAAATAAAAAAGAGATACTTAAAACTTCTTAGAATAATCATGGCTTATAAATAATAGCTACTCGTATAAGTTCGAACTTCGAATTAGTTGCTGCATCTCAATTTTTCAGAAGTAAAAACATCTATAAGCTTATAAGGACTGTTTTATAAGTTAAAACCAAAGTTTTTTTTTTTTTGAGAAGGTCTCATAAGCTAAAATTTAATCTCCAAACTAGGCCTTAGCTTGCTCACTTTCTGTCCTCTCCTGAAAACAAGCAAAACACATGACAACACAACAGATTTTTATATGAAGATTGAACCTTTCCACTTGAATGCATGCCCTAGGGAGGGACTGCCATTTTTTTTTCTTTTCCTTTTTGAGGAATTACCAATTTTTAAAAGCAAGTGAATCAATGATATAACACAGTACAAAACAATCCTAACCCCCTTTCACGATGTTCACAGGACATGTCAAATGCTGATAAACCAGGTATGAAC
>Ga0228710_1005685_pt1 | contig 19262 bp, 17 predicted proteins | sample MedpolnodulmetaG_FD_177995 | JGI IMG/M metagenome (GOLD analysis project Ga0228710, IMG submission 177995) | Root nodule microbial communities from Medicago polymorpha collected in Santa Monica, California, United States - pink nodules | ecosystem: Host-associated > Plants > Roots > Nodule...
AATCTCTCTCTAAAACCAGAAAAATATCAAAAACTATGTAATAATGTCTTGGAAGGAGAAGAGAAAGCTATTTATATGGGCCAAAATCGTGCCAGCACGCTTAAGCGTACAGGGGTACGCTTAAGCGTGCCTCCTGGAAATCTTCCTTTGCCCAATTGGGAACAGCCACGTGTGCCTTATCCACTTGCATCTGATGAAGTTCGCTTAAGCGTACAGGAAGCGTGCAATCAGCGTACAGGTCTGAGCTCTCGACATTGTGTACGCGTACGCGTACAACCGGTCGCTTAAGTGTACCACTGGAAGCTTTGATAAGCGAACCATAAGCGTGCTGAAAGCGTACATGAAGGTTTGCTACTGGACCTAGTACGCTTAAGCGTACATTGAGACGCTTAAGTGTACTATCTGAATCTTGAAAGCGTTCTGGCAGCGTACCAATAACGTACAGGAAACTGCTCTCGGCATTGTGTACGCTTAAGCGTGCTGAGGACGCTTAAGCGTACTGGCTTTAGTTCATCAGCTCCTTTCTTGTCCCTTGCTTGTCATTTCCTGCATAAAAAGGGGGGAAATCAGGCATGTAAAGCATAAATGGTTAAAAGAACATAATTTTGTAACTTTTCCTTAAATAACTTGCAAAACAAGTCACTAAAATGCCTAGATTAACACATAAAATATGTTACTTTTGAGCACTTATCAGCATATAGGTCTCACAAGTCTAGAATTCATGTGTCAGCAAAGAAATTCAAAAGTTACCTTACTATAGAAACATCACCACTCCTCCCCAACTCCAAGGTTCATCATGACAAATGTGACAACAGATCCTGGTAAATACTCAGACTCCAAACACTCTTAAAGGATCACCAATAGACTGAGAGGACGACATGTGATGTCCGTTCACAATGATAACATTAGTCTAAACTCTATCTCTTCTGACCAACGACAAGTTAGACACACCATACATTTCCTTTCAAAGAAGTTAGTTAAAGGGCCACTAAAAAATGTCTGAAAAGGAAAAATGACAGTCACAATAACGACCTACACTTGAGAACTTTGCAAACATACTAAGGTCATAAACTACCAAGAATTAGCTTGGCCTTCAAAAGAGACAACTCCAAAGTTTAAGAAAAAGAACAAACAACTAATAAACGAAATAAGGGTTAAACCCAATCAGTCATTTAACTATGCTGGTTAAAGGATTGGGTGATATTTATTCTTGATTGGTTAATTTTCAATGCCTTAACGGATTAGGTCATCCAAAGTCACTATTTAATACATGGACTGTCACATGAATACACCCTAGAGAACCATAAAATCAAGGTTGTCTAACTAATCCGGACCTTCCACAGTTAACCCATGTACAAAAAATTGTCCAAATAATGAATTGTCCCGACCTTGGTTTCAAGTCCTAAAACCATAATATGCCCACTATACAAGCTAATTCTACCCTTGTCCCATCCACACACTTTCATAACCCAAAAACCTCGCATATTAAGTGCATTCTTACTTTATTGTTAGAGTGTTTGTTGGTACACCATCCTCCTTTGGATGAGATGCCATTAAATGTCCACCAACTTCCACCCTTGTCGGGAATACTTAGTCTGAAGATCTTAAGTCAGGAAGGATTGATATGCAACAATAACCAAGACAACTAAGATTATTTCATAAGTTATGCAAGCATTAGTAAAATAAGTTAGGAAGGATTGATGGTTATTCAACTTATTATCACATTTTAGATTAGTTTTAAAGCAGGGATGAAGTCATAAATTAAACTTGGGAGGGACCAAATTTTAAAGTGTAATTTAATAAAGAAAAAATAAATTTTCAAACGTATAACTTATATATGTATATATAAAAAAAGAAATTATGAGATATGTATGAAGTTAATATTGTCAAACAAATATAAAAAGAACTAACATTTTCTTCTAATAAATTGATCTTCATGTTTGTTTTATATTTTGCTTAGTTAAAAGACTTTTGTGGGACCTTTACCATGGTATTTTGATACGAAAACAACATGGATTTTATTAAGTCATTGTACAAAAAGATTCACTCTATGCCACTAAATGATTGAAGATGATGCAAGTGTGTTACATGTTTTTCATCATTTGTTGTGTCAGGTTAAGGTGTTATGTCCTTTGTCGTCTTGTTTTTGTTGTGAACGTGTTTCTCGTTAATTAGATCAAGTGGTTGACCCTGTCAATATGGTCTTGGTCAGTCAATTCTTTTGAAAATGATTGATTTATTTTTTAGATTAAGCTTGTATTTTTTTTATTAAAGGTTTCTCATTTGCTTTGAACATTTGACTAATTTTGTTTATAATTTTTTTTAGAAAAGTAAGTGTTTAAGACTCAATATATTGAGTAAAAAATGCTGACTAAATAAATGCTATTCATTTATTTAAATTGATAGAGTACATCGATACAATACAAATTTGCTAAAAACAAAAAGGATGAATCTACAAACAAACTCACACCCGCATCATCTTTGTTAATAGTATAAAACAACAAAGTACATAAGTTTACAAATATAACTATATTCAAGTCTCTGAAATAACAACGCTTTGGATCCACAACGTTGAATCGTCAAAGTGATTGATTGAATCAAAATTAATAATAGTATAAACCAAAGAAACACCTTTAAATAGACATTGATATGATAATCTAAACCAAACACTCGAACAAGACAAAGATTCTCAAAATTATAAAAATTACTTTTTTACAATAAATATTTACTATACGAGCACACGTTAGCATGATCCATATATGTAGATATTTTTTTTTCTTTCAAACAAGGTGAGATTAATTGTTGAATAAGAAACAATAAGAAGTTGTGATTGGATAAATCATATCACGAGGTTGACTCTAATCCATATACGAATGAGTTGTATCCGTGTCAAGTGTCAACCGAAGTCGATTGAACAAACAAATACTAAATGCAGGAATATCCAAAAGCATATGACATATAACAAGAATATTCCTTGCGGAGATCCCGTTGGCATTTCATTATCTTTTTCACAATGGATATTTCCAAATTCTCTCAAATAAATACCCCAAGGTTTCTCTTCCACCTTCATCTTCATCATCATCACAAACCCAATCTTAATTCATTACCAAAATCTCTCTCTTTTTCTTTCTCCCTTTCACCTAACATGGCTCTCAAAGCCGTCCACGTCTCCGATGTCCCTTCCCTCGACCTTGTCCCTGAAAATCCCTCCATCTCCCTCCTCTCCCCCCGTTTTCCTAGCGGTACGTAACATTAACATTCATCCATGCACGTTCTTTTTTATTTATTTTGTATCAGGTATCCTCTGCATGCAACTGCAACGTAAAATATCGTTTTGTTTTTTGATCAGGTTTGGAGATGAGCAATGGTGATGGATTAAAGATGCCAAAGTTCGTTGTAATTGGACATAGAGGAAACGGTATGAATGTTTTGCAATCTACGGATCGGAGAATGAGAGCCATCAAAGAAAACTCCATTATGTCTTTTAATGCTGCTTCTTCTTTTCCTCTTGATTTCATTGAATTTGATGTTCAGGTATATTTCAATTCTTTCATCTTTCTTTCTATTTTCTTTCTTTCACAATTATTTCAATTTTTTTTTTATAATAAAAATAATTATCCGAAAAACACGAATATTATTAGATTAGATTTAGATGCACGCACGCATGTTCTTTTTCCAGTTTCGGTCGCCGCGTATCTGATCTGAACTCATGCCGCTTTTTCCGGGTTTCCGATTTTGCCCCTATGGTATTTTTCGTAAATAAGTTTGGGGTTTAAGGGTTTTTCTAAGGTTTGGTTTTTTCAGTTGAATCAATACTGATTTGTTACTTTTTTTTCCTTTTGGGTTTGGAATATTTTTAAAAATAAAGAAAAAAAAAAAAGTTTTTGGATTAAAAAAGTTTGAAGGTGAATGAAGACAGAACAAAAAAGTTAAAGCAAAAGTGCATCGTGTGGTTTTTTGTAGGTGACCAAAGATGACTGCCCAGTCATTTTCCACGATGATTACATCTACTCTCAAGACAATGTAAGCTCTTTTTCTTCTCATTCTTATAGATTTTATTTATATACACTGTCGTTAAAGATTTTTACACCGTCAACAAGTCATAATCGTCAAGATCGTGATTTGTTGACGGTGTAACCCTGATCAATCGTGTATGAAAATTAAATTCTATTATTTATATTATTATTGTTATTATTATTTGAGTGCTTTGAGTTAAATGAGAGGGTATTTTGGGTTTTTTGTAGGGTAATGTGTTTGGGAAGAGAATACCTGAGTTGTGTTTATCTGAGTTTCTTTCCTATGGGCTACAAAGAGAGCCAGGAATGGAAGGAAAAGTTCTTGTGAGAAAAACAAAAGATGGAAAGATATATAATTGGGAAGTTGAACAAGATGACACACTTTGTACCCTTCAAGAAGCATTTCTCAAAGTTGAACCTTCTTTGGGTTTTAACATTGAGTTGAAATTTGATGACCATATTGTTTATGAACAAGCTTATCTCACTCATGTCCTTCAAGCCATCTTAAAGGTAAAGAAAATTGTTATTTGCAGTACCATTTTTAATGAAACTGTGATTATTATGTTTTGTATTTGTAAGTTTTTAACTTATGAATGTTTTGGAACAGGTTGTTACTGATTATGCTAAGGATAGGCCTATTATATTCTCAACTTTTCAGCCTGATGCAGTGATACTTGTTCGTAAATTGCAAAGCACATATCCGGTGAGTTTTTCCGCCTTTTTGTTTAGAACAAATTTAACTATGATGAAGTTGTTTTTTTGGTTATTGTGTGAGATTCTAACATGGGTTGGTGATTTTTTGGTGGCAGGTTTTCTTTTTAACTAATGGAGGGTGTGAAATCTATGAAGATTTGAGAAGGAACTCTTTGGAGGAGGCTTTGAAACTTAGTTTGGAGAATGGATTGGAAGGAATTGTTTCTGAGATTAAAGGGATATTTAGAAATCCTGGAGCTGTAAGCAAGATCAAGGAGTCTAATCTCTCTCTTCTAACATATGGAAAATTAAAGTATGTTTAGTCTTTTCCACTTTCATGTTACATGTTATTTGTCTTTCCTAGTCCAATTTTCTTTTCCATAATTGTGTTGAATGCAATGTTTTTGTTACTGATTTTTGCTGTTTTGGTCATGATGACAGTAATGTTCCAGAAGCGGTTTACATGCAGCACTTAATGGGAATTGACGGGGTGATAGTAGATTTTGTGCAAGAAATAACAGAGGCGGTTGCGGATATGATGAAGCCAGCTAAGATTGGGGAGGAAGAGGGTTTGACTGAAGGGATTGGGAAGAACTCAAAGCCTCAATTTTCACAGCAGGAGCTTTCTTTTCTTTACAAGCTCATTCCACAATTGCTATTGCTTTAACGGAGAAGAGATGGGTTTTAATTTGATTTGGGGAACACTGATGATAGTTTAGGAGCTTTAATCCTCTCCTATTACATTAACACTTTTATTAGACACATAGTTGAATTTGGGGACTGTACCATGAATGCTTAATCATTTGTACATATAGATTTTCTTCTTTTCACTTGAGGATGAAGGAAATGGTGATTATGTATGAAAATTAGTTTGGAGGCCCTCTATTGAAATGAAAAATATTTGAAATTTATTGACAGATGCTCTCATTTATGCACAAATTACATGTGACATTCTTGTCTTTTATTGCATTCTGTAAAAAGTATTGAAGTTACTCCCTGGTTCTATTTCGCCGCTCAACCATTCTTTTCCGTTTCGTTAAAATTCGACCACAGTTGGGTGCTCAACCATCTGATGGATGACTTGAGGAAAACCGCCGGCCTCTATGCAAAAGGACGTCACAAATTGTCCAAAATATTTTGTCAATTTGATTCTGCTTTTTGTTTTGTTTTGTTTTTCCTTCATATTTGTCTTTTAGTTTCTGTGCTTTTTTATCAGTGTGCATGCTTGTGAGGCGAGCACATTGCTCAGCTGAACGAAATCGTTCTGCAATGATAAGAGGGTCTGTCTTTTTATGACAATTTTGGAATTGTGATACCTTGCAACGATAATAAGGTGCGAGGACATCACTGAGCTGATTTGCTAGGTGGTTGTAGGATGTAGTGTCTCCACGAATGAACATCCCAAATCTCTTATCAAACCATTTCGTGTTTCAACCTTGCGATCGGTTATCTCTGCTGGTAAATTGAAGAAAAGCACAGAGAAGAACTAATTTAACAACTTGTGGCAGTATATTGTATTCAAAGCAAGGTATTAATCTACAATCCTGCATCAATTGTTGATATTTCTGGAGTTAGGAGTGGTCGATATTTCACGAATGCTTCACTCATTAATAACATTTTATTTTAGATTCAGCTGCTATAGGCTTAGAGATTTTGTGCGTACGCGGCTAAGCGCACAACTTTCTCAGCAAAGCGGCATAGATAAGTATAATGGAAAGGGTCAATTTTTTTTGATGCATTCTAGGATAAGAACTTGATTTGAGGATTTATTGGAGGCAAAGGGAACTTCCTGGGATTGCAACAATAGCAGATTAAAAGACGCATGGATGTGGATAATAGGAGAATGAAAAAAATCATTACAATTGGAATAGATAACTAGCTGCTTGATGTGGAGAAGGTCCAATGGAACTTGAACTTTGTCAACAAGAAGTAAGTTTGTTTTAGGAAAATGAGAGAGAATGGGATATCAATAAGGTGAGAAGTTTTCTCCCAAAGGAAAAATTTGGGGTATTGCACAGCCCATTTAGAGTCACAGAAGGGAAAGATACGCTGATATTATTGCCTTACACCAAATCTTACATCGCAGAGTCTTACTAATGGCCAGTTTGTTTTTGTGGTTGGAATAGTCTAAACGTACGTCTTATGTGAAACTACATTTGTAGCTTATAAAAACCACAGTAGAAATTGCATCCTAACGCGATATTTGAAGATTGGACGCATATCCAAATGTTCATTAAGTTACTCTCATTAGGGAATCAAGTAATCAAAGTCTGTCTAATATCTCAGTAACAATATCACAAAATTGTGAAAACGGATACGAAGAATTGAAGTCCCAAGGCAAAATCAAAGTGTTTCTATGGAGGTGTTGTTATATATAGATAAAATCTTACTAAGAAGAATGCTTATAAGGTATGATCGCGGTCTCTACCCCATCCGTCAAAAACATGAATCAATATGGAGCATATGTCTTTTGATGTTTAAGGATTGGCATGCCTTGGAGATTCAAGACCACATATTTGGTTACATGAAAAGTTAATGTTATTGAATTAAGAATTACTTTGGATCGGTGAATTTGGGCCTATGATTTGCTTATTGAATCATTGAATTCTGCTCTTCTCCCAACACGTTTTGCTCATTCCCAACCAAACTTTCGAAAACGCCCCTGCGTGAGTTAACTCATGCTAATGTTAATCTCTATCTGAGTTAACTCACGCAAGTGTTAATTCCAGCATGAGTAAACTCACACAGAGATTTACACATGGGTGGGTTAACTCACGTAGGGATGCGTTAGTTAACTCACGCAGGGGCAATTTGGTCATTTCAGTTGAGAATGAACAAAACTTGTGGGAGAACAACAGAATTCGAATAATTTGTTCCTTCATCACTAAACAACCTCAATTATGTTATTTATGCAATTACAACCAGAACCAGAATCTGCTTCTTGCCTAGTATATATCAAATGTTTTGTGATCGATTAATATTATGATATGTTATACCTTGGCTAGTATAATCCTTGCAGTTGACTTGTAAACTTCTCTACAAGTGATTTTCCCAAGTCCAAGTTGTCCACTTGTAATTCTAGATGATGCATAGGAAGGAGGAAATCTCCATTTTGAAGAATTCTTGTTACTTTCATATGATAATTCAATTGAATCTGCAAATTAAGATACACCTTAATCAACAATACACAAATAAGGTCCACCACTTAAAAGCACAAATAAGGTTATCATCTCAAATAAGGTTCTCATCATGTATATTTAACAAAAACTGGTACATCATTTTATCAATGACAATAACAACACCATAATCTTAGATCTACCAACGAAAGAGAGTGATTCCGACGCTAAATTTGGAGGCTAAATTCATGTTTTCTTGTAGTGTCAACTAACGTTTAACCTTTACACCCTATTAAATAATGATAAGATTTTTAAGGCCTTTACGCCTTTATCCCCAATTTAATTGCACAAGAAACATCAAGTTTTCTAATTTTAAAAAGTAAAGTGTAATTCTGTATGACTCATTATCTGTAAGTTATTTACTTTTGGCTTGTTAGATATTGCTTGTTATTTCTCTTGGGAAGAATTTTGAGCATGGTTTTTTAGTCCATTTGGTAAGGATGAGCTTAGCATATTGATTTAGATAGTTAATTAGCTTGGCTTGTTGCCATTATATGCAGCAATAATAAAATGAATAGATTTAAAAAAAAGTTTCACGTCAATGGTGAATAAAGCCAATGTGAGATATGTAGGTACAAGGTCGGTCCTAAGATTTTTTGTGCTCTATGCGAAACAATAAAATTGTGTCTTTTTAATTATTCCAATATTTTTTTTCTTGTAATTTTTTGTGCTCTAGTTGTAAAATATATTTTCAATAGAATTAATCAAAATAAATTAAAAAAAAATCTAATAGTACTAATTATATATTAAGTAAAAATAATAATTTTGGTGCTCCCAAAAAAATGGTGGTCTAGACTACCGCCCCTCCCGTCCACCCATAGAACAACACCTGTGTAGGTAACACATTGGGGGAAGAAAACACTTGATTAGGAATATATATATAAAACTATACCATTGGTGGATTTTACAACCGATGCAAAAAACTGGTACTGTTTTCCATTTTTCACTAACAACTTAACTATTCTAACATGTAAACATATAAATATAAAACCAATTTATACAATTGCAATTGCAAAGTAGTCTTTTTATTTGTATGACATGTCTTATCCTATTTCATGTATTCGCTGGTATGTCCATGTACAACACAATACATATGCAAGATATCTAGTCATGGATGCATATTTAAATATCTAGTCACAGATGCATATTTAAAGTAACTGGATCTTTTCAATTTTTTTTAAAGAAGTTAAATTAACCCACCTAAATTGACACTAAACAGAACTAAATCTTTTCACTTAATTCAATTTAACTCTAATATATACAACATATATCTACCTTCTAAACTTAAATCGTTAACGTATTTATCTAACGAAAAGTTACTAGACTATATGACAAGAATTTGTAAATATGTGGAATTCAAACCACATGTGATCTGCAAACTAGTGCTTTTACCAAAAACATATCTCACATATTATACCTTATTTTAAAACCAGTAACTAAGAACAACCCTCAAACAAAAAATACACCTTACCAAATATTATATCTGTTTTTTGTGAATCATTAATATGACAAAGTATGAATCCCAATCTCCACGAGCATGACTAATTTGGTAGAAACGTTGCATGTAACATGTAGGAGTTGGAGTTTTAACCCTGACTCTCCACTTTTAAGCTGAATTTTGAGACAATACGACACTTGACAAAAAAAATGAATCCCACGTTGTCAAATTACTTGATATATATCTTCAAAAAGCATAATATTCGTATGGTACATCCAAAAATTTGAGTGTATTGGTACACAAATCTTTACATTATAGTTACATGAGTTATTTTTTTAAGAAAAAAATTATTTTCTATCACCTATAATTATAATTAGAGTTGTCAAAACGGGCCGGGCCGTCCCGCAAAAGCCCCAAAAAATGTAGGGCTTGGACATAAAAATTTGGGCCCGTTTAAAACTGGGCCTTTTTAGCCCGAGTCCGTTGCGGGTTAGCTCAGCCGGGCCGCGGGTAGTCCGTAGCCCGCAAAGGGCCGGGCTTGGGCAAAAATATTTTTGAGCCCGTTTATCTTCTGGGCATTTTTGGCCCGGCCCGCAAAAGCCTGAGCTTTCATGGGCTAGCCTGTCGCGGGCCGGATAGTCCGTTTTGACAGCTCTAATTATAATAACTAAATCTTATTTACCAAAAATGTCGATGAAATAAAATATAATTTTTCTGAATTTTTATTACTCATATTAAAGAATTTTGATTATTTTTTACAATAAAATGTAAAAAAATTTAGTATAATTTTTATAAACAATGAAATGATGTATGTGATTTTTTTGACTAATTACAGACACAACTCAATTTTTCTTTTAATACCTTTTTGTGAATATTTGATACGAGTAGTATTATGATCTCTAGTTTTAAAGAATGTTGTGGGCATGTGCGAAAAAGATTACATATTTTTTCTGCATAAAATGGTCCAAAATGAGCATAGTACATACATACGAGTCTCTTGATGGATGACAAGAACCTCTATATTAGCAAGGGTTTTTAAGCTTTCATTTCTCATTGTTTTGTCTTGCTAATTGTTTACAATTATTTAGATTACGAAAATAGGTTAGTTTTGTGCCCTTTATTGAGTTCTTTACCTTTTTTCTTTTTTTAGGATTATTTAGATTATTATAAGTTAGATTTGTGCCTTTAATTGAATATGTGCAACTAGATTGCAATTAGGCAAAATTATGCAAAAGGTTCATTAACTAACTAATTTAACATTTTGGATTCGTATTTTATCTTTTTGGTTTTTGATTGATGATAATAAAGCAAAGAAACAATTAATTTGTCTACAAATTGTATGCTCATGAGTGTTGGACGTAAATGCTAAACAAGATAGAGTCTCCAACAAGATAATAGAATGTTATAAGAGCTTATATTCTAATATAGAATAAAGTCTAAAGAGAGTCACCAAAGCAATGTCAAATATTCCTCGTTTGAAACCAGTGTTTGTTAATGACTGTTTAGTCGTACTGATCACAAGATGAAGTAAAATGATTTGATAAAAAACAATATATGAGGAAAAAGCTGTTACGAAAAAGAGTTTTCATATTTATGTCTTGACGAAAAGATATTAAAATACTTAACACAATTCAAACCCCTCGATTTTGCGTTTCCACCACATTCAGAGTGGAGGTGATTATAACCTAAAATGAAACATTTAATCCTACTCATAAAAACTGATGAGATAATGGCCACTAAATCTCAGTATTTTATTGATGCAAGTGTCTCCATCTTGCAAACATCAGATGATATATCCTACAAGTGAACCATCACAAATTTAAATTTGAGGAAATCAGATAATGACAAATGAACAATTGAGTAACCTGAACTTACTGTCAATGCAAAAGAGGCTAAGATCAGCAACTGTGCAGCTTCATCAAAACTACTTAAGTCGAAAAGTTTCCTAGATAACAATCAAAATAGACCATTACGCTCTTCTGCACTAAGTTTAGAATCCACCAAAGCTGTTGCAACATATGTAACCTATAGTAACATCATGTTCAGGAAAAGAACAGAGGCAGAAGAATAACATAATACAACATTGCAAGAAAAATTGATGCTATTCAATTGGGTCTTAAATTAAATATAAATAAATATTCATATGTATTTGATATGAATTCGGACCAAATACATTTTACTTTTAATGTTACTCATCTGACGTTTGATCTTTACGCCGTATTAAATAATGAGAGACAAGTACTTCATTTGTCTGTATTTTTTTATTGACTAGATTACCATATTATTCAGTGTCAGTGAGTCAATAGTGACACACAAAGTGATCTCTCCTTTCAACCAAATTTTATTCATGCACGAAAGGAGTCAAACATATGTTCACTTTCATAAGGAGTTAGTCAAAATGTATTTGATTTGAGTTCGGACCACATACATTTTACTCTAAAGTTACTCATATGACGTTTGACCATTATGCCGTATTAAATAATGAGAGATAAGTACTTCATTTGTTTGTATTTTTGAATTGACTGGATTACCATATTATTTAGTGTCGGTGAGTCAATAGTGACACATAAAATGATCTCTCCTTCCAACCAAATTTTATTCATGTACGAGTGTAAGGAATCAAAATGTTCATTTTCATAAAGGAGTTAGTCAAAATGTATTTGATCTGAATTCGGACCACATACATTTTACTTTAGTGTTACTCATTTGATGTTTGACCTTTACGCCGTATTAAATAATGAGATAAATACTTCATTTGTCTGTATTTTTTTATTGACTGGATTACCATATTATTCGGTGTCGGTGAGTCAATGGTGACACACAAAGTGAGTTCAATCCTTCCAACCAAATTTTATTTGGTTAATTATTGAAATTGACCCTGTAATATATGCAAAGTCTGAAAAATGATCATGTAAAATAAATAGCACATATTCTAACCATTTAATTTGAGATTCTTATTATTTTATACCCTCTAATATAGTTGAAGTCAAACAAAGCTATTTAAAGGTTGAATTTTTTCCAGCCATTTTTAAGACGTAAAAATACGGTTTTACACAAAAAATTAGATTTTTTCAACTAAGTACGAATTAATTATGAATTTTTAAAGCGCCAAAAACTAATAAAAAAACGAAAAACCCCAACTTAAAAATTGAATTTTGAGCTGATTGTTTGCAGAGACATCTTTAGAAATACATAAAATGGTTCTGCAAAGTTTCGTAGCATTTCAAAGACGTTTCAATTTATTTTAATTTTTCAACCAAAACATGTGAAATTGAAATTTTGTTCTGTGTAAACGTATACTCACGGTCAAATTCCATTATCTAATTTTGTAGGCATGGTTAGAACATTATAAGAACCTTCACCATAAAATTTTGGAGTTTTTAAACGAGATAAAAATTATTAACGAATTGTTTAAGAAAATCAAACATGTGATATGTCCACTTTCTCAAGGAGTTCAAGTCTCTTACCACTTAGACCAATATATTATTAATTCCTTTGTCTATATTAAATATCTTAATTGAAAATTTCATTATCTCATAGTATTATTTATCCATTTAAAATACCGTTACATATTTAATGTATGTTTCCAATGTTACCCTTTTTTATTCAAGTATTAAACTTAGCCACTATGTCTAAAAAAAACAACTTAGCCACTAAGGGTCCGTTTGGTTCGAGAATTAGGAGGGGAGGGGAGGGGAGGGAAGGAGAGGGATTTTAACGGAGGGGAGAGGAGATATTTTAATTAAAAACGTGTTTGATTCACAAGGGGAGGGGAAGGGATTTTAAAATTATTTTACTGTTTTACCCTTAAACTTAATTAAATAAAGAAACTACTTGATTTTACAATTTCAGAGACCAACCAATGACAAACACACATCTAAGCTGTTTATTTTATCTTAAACTGCCTTATATATTTTCCACAACACGACATGAACCGGTGAATTAACATTAAAAAAAAAAGATCAACAAGCAATAATAAGTTGAATTAAAATAAGATAATAATAATAATAAGGTCGTTGACATCAACAAAGGAGTAGTAGAAGTGGCTTTAGATGTAACAAATAAGAGTTATAGATAATATAATAATAAAAGTTGTTACAAAAAAAAATATAACAAAATAATAATGATAATTGTTATAAGAATAAGATAACCTAATAATAAAAGTTGTTACAAAGTTAATATTGAGATTTGAAATTAATTTAAGGATAATTATGGCAATGCAATCAAATTTTAAAAAGATTTGCTCCCCTCCCATTTCCTTCCCTCCCCTTCTAAAAATTGAACCAAACACTTCAAATTAAAAATCTCCCCTCCCCTCCCCGCCAAAACTCTCGAACCAAACGGACCCTAAGTAAATCAAAATATCACCAATTGCATAAATCAAAAAGTTAAAAAAATATTTGTTTTGCAATTTTATAAATTAAATTAATTTTTTGTTTTATACCTCATTAAAATAAGATAAATAATATTTTACAATCATTTAAGAATAATATTTAGCAAAATTAAAATTTTAGTCCCTTAACTTAAATTTAGGTAACAATTTTGTCCTTTATCTTTTTTTCATTTCAATTTTGTCATTTTGGTCTATTTACATATGAATTTTCAAGTTTCAAATTCATGGTCTATTTTCATATCGCATTTCAGCCTTCAAATTTATGGTCTTCATCTATGTATACATAAGAATATTAGATTTGAAACTTGAAAATTCATATGAAAATAGACCAAAAGGACAAAATTAAAATTAAAAAAAAAAAGATAAAAGTGAAGATAGAGACGATGCATGTCTCCTTATTGTTGTCTCTCACACATTTTCTCTCTCTACATTTAGTTTCTCTTTCTCTCTCTCATTCATGACAATGCATGTCTCCTTACACCTATAAATTCAAGACAATGCTTTAGCTTGAGATTCATCCAAAGAACTCTTTCTTCACCGACCAAAAACTGTCCTCTTCAACAAAAAAAAAAAACTTTTGGTGTCAATCATGGCTGTAGCTAATGCTGAGCTTGATCTACCAGCTGGATTCAGGTTTGATCCAACTGATCGCGAGTTTGTTGAGATCTACCTGACGAGGAGAATTCTCAACCAACCTCTTCCAACTCACTTGTTTGAATTCGATGTATTTCAAACTGAGCCGTGGAGGCTGCCAGGAGGTTTGTGAAAGAAAAAAAAGTTATTTTTCTATTGTTTTTTTAGCCCTTTATTCTCTTTCTTATGACCATTGTGTTTTATCAATAAAAATCAAATTTTCCTAGTGTTCTTTGATGGATTTTCATCGATCTTGAGAATGAACGTTGTGTCTTAGACATGCAATTGATTTATTCATTTTGGGTCATTTTGTGTGCAGAAAATAGGTACTCTTTGGAGCATAGGAAGTACTATTTCTTTGATCTCAGGAACCGTCTGTTCGAAAATATGGATGCAAGGCGAGCTGGAAATGGTGAATGGAGAATAGTTCAAAGGAACGAGGAAATTGCTCTTTCAAACAATCAATTGATTGGGAGAAAGAACACATTTCTTTACTGGAGTGGGCAAGGAAATCAAGCTCTGATGACACGATGGTGGATGCATGAATTTGTCATCGGTAGAATTTTTGATCCAACTAGGGTAATGAATACAATAGTAATAATGTGTTTTGGTATTTTCAGCTGAAAATCATGCTAGTTTTATGCAAATTTGATTCATTTTTTGCCTTGTTTGTTTATTAATCAGTTACTATAGTCACTGAATTTTGAACTCAAATTAATGTAGGGGTCACCTGTAGCTGCCTATCGGATATTTAGGATATGAAGGTGGAAAAAGCTGAGAAGAAGGCCACCACACTAATGGAGAATGCAAGTGTTTCTGCCCCTCCGTCCTCTCCAAGAACTGATGTTTCATTTCTTAGGGTTTAGAATAGTTTTAATAGATCCATCTTTAGTTTAAAGAATTTATTTGTAATTCTTATGGACAATAAACAATTTTTAATCTTTATAGTTTTAGGAATTGTGTTTTGTATTTGGACTCATTTGAATAATACTAATAAGCAACTATTATATTTTAGACAGTGTTTTACTGATTATTTGTTCAGTCAACGATCAAGTCAATCCTAAGAAATCAAACACAAATATTAGTTGAAATCAAATTTTAGTAAAAAATACCAATTTAATAATATATGTATAGTAATATATATATATATATATATATATATATATATATTAACTTAATAAGTTTAAATTACTAAATATCTTAAATATTAATTGATAATTTTTTTTATTAAAATTAAAAATGTACTTTCACGTCATTTTACATTTATAAGCTAGTTGAACTTAATTTTATCAAAAACTTTATATAGTTTATTAACAACCATCGACCATAAGCGATTAGCTATAACCTATGAGCTAGCCTATATGTTATCCCCTATATTTATGAAACAAAGCCTATAATGCGACCCAATTAAGACTCCTATTTTATAATTACATTTTGTGACAATTAAATATAAACATTGGAAAAAAATTAGATGCTATTGAATTGGGTCTTAAATTAATTATAAATATATAGTCAACTGTATTTGATCTAAATTTGGACCAAATACATTTTCTTTTTGTGTTACTCAGTTAATGTTTGCCTTTTACGCCCTATTATATAATGATTAGATTTTTAAGGCCTTCATGCCTTTACACCCACTTTAATGGCAGAAGAAACATCAATTTTTCTAATTTTGAAAAGAAAAGTGTAATTTTGTAAGAGACACACAATTTGTGTAAGTAATTTTCTTTTGGTTGCTAGATTATTGCTTGTTATTTCTCTTGGGAAGAATTTTGAACATGGTCTTTTAGTCCATTTGGTAAGGATGAGCTTAACATGTAAAATCAAATATTTAGCTCTGCTGGTTGCCATCATTTCTAGGATTTATCATGATATGTTTTTATTATATGCAGCAACAACAAATTGAATGGATTAATAAAAAAGATTAGGTTTGATGGTGAATAAAGCCAATGTGAGATATGTAGGTATCATATTGGAGTAAACACTCGATTAGGAATATGAATATCACATCGGTGGAAAATACACTGATACGAAAAAGAACATAGTCCAGATGTCTTGTATTCTTTTTGATGTCTTGCTTTTAATTGAACAAAACAAAAAGTGATAACCTTTATTCAAATTGGTTAAGCAAACAAGCGTCACTACCGATAAGCAAACATATCTACACACAGGGGCGTAGCCCTTCGTGGACAAGGGGTAGCCTTGGCTACTCCAAAAAATATATTATTCTTCAATTAGTTGAAAAGTTGAGTCAACAAAAGTTGATTTATCTCGACTGAATTTTAAACCAGATGCATCAACTTTTGTTGACACAACTTTATTTTATAAATAGGACCGGGGGGAGTATGAGATAATGAAATTTTCAAATAAGATATTTAATATAAACTAAGGAACTAATAATATATTGGTCTAAGTGGTAAGAGACTGGAACTCCTTAAGAAAGTGGACACATGTTTGATACCTTACTCTCGTGCACGAATAAAATTTGGTTGGAAGGAGAGAACTCACTTTGTGTATCACCATATTGACTCACCGACACCAAATAATACGGTAATCCAGTCAATAAAAATACAGACAAATGAAGTACTTGTCTCTCATTATTTAATACGGCGTAAAAGTCAAACGTCAGATGAGTAACACTAAAAGTAAAATGTATTTGGTCCGAATTCAGATCAAATACATTTGACTGTTTATTTATTTTAATTTAAGACGCAATTGAATAGCATCAATTTTTCTTCCAACGTTAGATATTTAAATGTTGTATTATATTATTCTTCTGTCTTTGTTGTTTTCCTGAACATGATGTTACTATAGGTTACATATGTTGCAACTACTTTGGTGGATTCTAAACTTAGTGCAGAAGAGCGTAATGATCTATTTGATTTGTTATCTAGGAAACTTTTCAACTTATGTAGTTTTGATGAAGCTGCACAATTTTTTTGTTTATTTTTTTTGAAGAAATGAAGCTGCACAATTGTTGATGCCACACTCTTTTGCAATGACAGTAAGTTCAGGTTACTCAATTGTGCACCGACAAAATGAATGTAGAACGTACACTTTTGACATTCATTTTGCATGTACAAAATGAATGTACGTTCTACATTCATTTTGTAGATGTCAATAGATTTTACAATGAAGTGTATGTGTTCTAAAAGTAAACGTCAGATTAGTCAATATTATCTCAATAATTTTTTTTTAAATTCAAAAAATATTATATAATGTTTTGTTTTTTTAATTATGAAAGATATTTTCCAATATTTTTATTTTTTGTATAAAAAATAAAAAATGAACTTTTTAATTTCGAAAGAAAATATGCAATTTTTTCCAAAACTTTTTTCATTTTTTTAATTTTTCCAGTTTTTTTTTCATTATTTTTAATTTTTCTCATTTTTTTAAATTTTTCTTGATATTATTTTTAATTTTTCCAGAATTTTCTCATTTTTTTTAATTTTTATAACCCCAAAATAAATTGTTGGCTCATCGTAAGATAAAATAGACATGCATAATCCAATGGTCGTTTTTAAAGAAAATTGATCAAACAGTTTAAATTAAAAAATTAATAGGGTCTATGGTGGACCACTCTTAAGGTTGGTCCACCATAGACATTTGAAGTTAAAGTTAACGGTCAGCGACCTTTTTGAATAATGGAGCAAACGTTGGGGGACCAAAATGATGATTTTAGGACTTATGAGACCAAAATGAAAACTGAAAATTAGTTGAGGGGCCATTGGATCAATTTAGCCTTAAAGAATTTATTTGTAAGTCTTATGGACAGTAAACAATCTTTAATCTTTATAGTTTTAGGAATTAAGTTTTGTATTAGGACTCTTTTGAATAATACTAATAAGCAACCATTTAAAATTTAGGAATGTCCGAGGTATTGGCAATGTCGATACTACAATTGCTTTACGGATTTTTTTTTACATCTCATAGGCCTTTGTTAATTTTTGTTGCGGAACCAATCATTGATTTTGAAAATGTTCCCCCTTGGTATTGGGATAGTTTTGGTTTTGGTTTGACATGCTTCCGGATGAGTTGCATACGAACTTCTATAGAGATAGAATTGGCCTACCCAATAATTATAGATTTTTGTGGTTTCTTTTTTTGTTTCCATTTGTTCTGTTTGGTTTCCTTTGAGAGTTTTGACCTACTCCCCCCCTCTCCTTGTATATATTTTTTCCTTTATTAATAAATTTTAGAGATTGGCAGACATAGGACGGAGGCATCCCGGGGTGCCAACCTAGTTTGGATGTTGGTGGTGCCTCCTGATGTCTATCTTCCTCCCTGCTTAGCAAAAAAAAAAAAAGATCATGTCAATCCTAAGAAATCAAACACAAATATTAGTTGAAATCAAATTTTAATAAAAAATACCAATTTAATAATATATATAGAAAGTGCTATCCGTAGGTTTTGGTGGGGTAGTGATGAAGACAGAAGAAAAATTCATTGGATGAGGAAAGAGAAGTTGTTGAAAGCTAAAATTGATGGAGGCTTGGGTTTTAAGTCTATATATGTATGAATTCAACCAAGCTATATGTTGGCAAAACAGGTCTGGAGATTACATACAAACCCAAACTCACTATTGGCTAGAGTTTTAAAGGCTAAATACTACCCAATGTGTGATGTTTTACAAGCTACTGTTGGTGACAATCCCAGTTACACTTAGAGAATCATACATCACACTATTTGGATCATTAACAGAGGGAGTTGTTGGGTGGTAGGAAATTGTGAGACCATAATGATTGGGAAAGAATTTCAAGCATGGTCTTTTAGTCCATTTGGTAAGGATGAGCTTAACATCTAGAATCAGATATTTAGCTTGGCTGGTTATCATCATTTCTAGGATTCATCATGATATGTTTTTTTTTATATGCTTTGATTGTTTTTTTTTTTTTTTTTTATGAAGGAACATA
>Ga0228710_1005686_pt1 | contig 19259 bp, 7 predicted proteins | sample MedpolnodulmetaG_FD_177995 | JGI IMG/M metagenome (GOLD analysis project Ga0228710, IMG submission 177995) | Root nodule microbial communities from Medicago polymorpha collected in Santa Monica, California, United States - pink nodules | ecosystem: Host-associated > Plants > Roots > Nodule...
TTTTAAGCAAAACAAAAGTTAAATTAAAATGAAAGGGAAGTACAAGACTGGGGGGTGAAGGACCTGACCCAGTAAACCACATATTCAAACCCAAATGGGTGATACAAACAAGTCAATACAAAAGTGGTACAAAACAGATAAACAACCCTAAAACAACCACTACCACGGACAATCCAGCGAACCCACGTATGAGATCGAAACCGAATTGCAAAAAAACGCGGAGTGAACGTTCAGAGCTTCTAAGCAGGCGTATGATTCGTTTGTCAACGCAAAAACGATTCAAGTTCCAACAACTCCTTGTAAACACAGCAAGCCATAAACACCCTTTCGGGCAACACCAACCGATGACAAACCAGCACCACCAATTCGCCCAAGTCTTGAAACAGAAACCAACAGCCAGTCGTAGTAGTCCAGATCGAGGGATGAACAAACGACGAAGCTTCATCACAGTCCACCAATGGCGCGAGAAGCAACCACCGTGGACTTAAAGGTACTATGAACGACTACTACCGTCAACACGGAGCATCTACGCACCTAGCCCTTTCGAGCATCATCCGGCGAATCAAGTCAGTCGTTTGTTCATCCTTTCGAGCATATGAAATCCTGATTGAATTGTACCGTAAACATTAGTCGCAAAATCTTATGCTCATAGTATATGGTATATGCCTTTGTCAATGACCTTCCTAAAGCTAAATTTGTCTTCTTTCATTGTTACCATCACTATATATAGATATTAATATTTCATCATAAGGGATAACTGCTAAATCAACTTAGATTATGTGAAATATGGACTTCATTGAAGGAAAGTTGACTTCTTAACGTCATAATTTCAAATTGAGAATGATAGCTGATCGGTGGCTAATGGCTATAATGCAATTAACGAACTACTTTTACTCTTATTTTGCAGGGAGCTTGGTATAGATACGTTAAGCAAATGTGAAAATGAGCAACAAGAAATGCTTAAGCTGGCACAGACAATGTTTGATACAAAATTACCTCCTGGTGTGAAAATGCTGCAACCGTTTTCAGAAGAATCTTCAATTAAAAAAATTGCTGTTCAGGTACATTCTATAGTATTAGTAGAAATATCGAAACCATGTTTGTTCCCAAAGTTTACACATCCTTGATGTGACACGGACATTAGCTATTAAATATGCTGCTTGATCTATATTAGTTGAAGTTTTTATTGTAAGAAGTAAGAACAATTTGGTTTTATAATCAGGGGATAGGACAGTGTAAAAATTTGCCAAGTCATTTTGTTGCACATTGAAGTTAAAATCACGTGATTGAGAAGATATGCAAAGAAGTTAACCCAAGGAAACTAAGGGGGAAGGAAAATTGTTGTTTTTAAGGGATTTGTAAATTTCGTTGATTCTTTTTTGGCGAATCTGTGTTTTTCTGTGTAGCATAATTTGCACTTTTGAATTTCACACTGGCTCAAATATGAAAATTCTAGTCTCTTTTATCTATGAGTTTTGCGGCACTGGCAGACCTTTAGTTATAACTCATTAACAGATTAGTAGATGGAAATTTGTTCACACAAATTAGTTTTTTTAAATAAGGCCACACCAATTGATGTATAGATATAAACAATATTTATAGTCATGGAACAAGCAGGAAATAACTTGTTAATATTTTATGCTGATACCTTTTTATCACTAAATATATATTCCTGTGCCTGGTTATGGTAGGCTTTTCCAGAAGAACTGTTTTCTATACTTCGGACTGTGCATCTACTGAGGGGACTTAGTGTTGGACTTGGAATCAATTATTCTTGTGCAGAACAGTGGAGACCCATTGCTGAAGAAGCTCTGTCTCAAGCTGGCAGATTTAAAGGTGCCACTGTAACTCATGCTTAAAATCGAAATTCAAATTAGATGACAGTAAAACTTAAGATTAATTTAATTTTTAAGTACTATACATATTTTTCGGTTTTAATCCCTATAAAATTGTTAAGGTTTGTGTTCATATTTATAGAACATTGGACAAATTGCTTTTGGTTTTAAATTTTCATTCCAAGTAATATTACCCATGTTGGAATTAGTCAATTTAGCATGTGAACCATATTGATTTCAATCCTGAAAATATATATGGACTATATAGGGACTAGTTTTAACATGAATAAATATTGGTGTAAGAACTCCTAAAAAAATATATTGGTGTAAGAAAAACATGAACAAATATAATATAAACTAAAATCCAAACTTAAAAAAGTTATTTAAGCCAATATTTGTATAATATCTTTTTTTTATGACGAATATTTGTATAATAACTATTGCCATTTCAAATTGGAATGCGTGCATGTTTTCTATTTCTTACTATGTATATTTTATTTGTATATTCTCTGGCGTCACTCTTTTTTATTATGATATCTCCCTTTTCTACTAAACCAGCTATATCTAATTCCGAGCTCACTTGTTATTTTCACAGGTAAAAATGTTAAGCACAGAGGTATAATCCATGGTATAGTAAAAACATTATTTTGGAGAGACTAAATAGATAGGTATGGATCAATCTGTATTTGGTTAATTCGTTGATTGACCGGCAAATTCTGTGTTGCATTGAAGAAATTTATATTCATCTTCAATATGGCATGTAAATTTGACATTGATGGCGAGGTGATCACAATTATAGGGGTTTTGGTGCGTCCGTGATTAGTTTTTGGAAATTTAATATGTTTTGGGGATTGCACTTGAGGTGTTTTTAGACAAGACCAATTGCATTACCAACATTTGAAATTTTGCCGTCTGTATATTTCGGTCCACAACATGAATTTTCGTATTATTAAGTTGAGTACTATCTCAAAAGGTATTATTCTTCTTTTTACATGCCATTTACTCAAATGGAACTGATTAAAACAATGTGTCTGATACTGTCTATAAACAAACTCCTCCCACTAACAAAATTACTCAATACTGAACAGGCATCTGCCGTAAACAGCTTTACAGCATGGTATAGTGTATGGTTTGCAAAAACATAATCTTACATTCAAATTGCACTTTCATTTTATTTTATTAAGATCAAGTTGTAAAATCTACATATATATTTTATGTCCTAAAATCAATAATAAATATTCAAATCAGTGTTAAATTAAAAGTTGTATAGAAAATAAACTCCCGAAGTATTTGTCATAGTCATGGACTATCATTAAAAGACGCATTAGATGAAGCACACCCTAAGGTCAGGGAATACCACTAACTTTAGTGGAGATTTATAATGTAATTTTGTATAATATATCGACTGCGGAATTTCATATTTAAACCCAAATCACAAAGATTGTGACCGAAATGTCTAACTATTTGTTTCCACCGCACACTTTTCTACGAAAATGTACCATGTAATACATGTATATATCGAGAAAATAGATTGTAGGTTTTACAATAAGGAGAAACAAGTGTAACTTAAGCTTCTTCCTTAAAAAAAAGTGTAACTTAAACTTTTATTATGAAATATAAGAATATAATATACCAATTTACAAATGATGTGTATGACAAAAAATGTTGGTCTTAAATCGTAATGTTTGTAGTGAAAAGTTGTCCCTTTACCGTGTTAATATAAAACTACAAAACAGATTAATTGTTATGGAAAATTGGTCGGGCCACAAAAAGCATTCCAAAATCATAAGGAAAATTCAGTCTACAACGAAGTACACAAGGAAAATTCACAGTTTTTCTTTTTTGGAGAATCCATGATACCAATTGAACATTATCAACTACTATGTAGTTCAGATATTTTCCAACAATACGAAACAAGTACTGTTCTCATTCGTCCATTAACCTAAGATGAAGCATTGGAGGTGTCAAAACTTTTCTTTCTAACCAAGATACAACTGATTTTTGAAGGATTGGAATTTGTGTTATCAAGACAACATACTATGAAATCAGGCCTATGAAGTCCGACATGTAGCCCATCCTTTCCCACATCCAATCCAGATGCATCAAGCAAAACATGCCAATAGTTCCTATGAGCCTCAGAAATCCAATGCATTTTCCCATTCACATTTGCTTCATAAGCAAATAAACCTTTTGGACTAATCTTACATCTCCTCCTCAAATTTTGACTTAGCTGAGACCCACTAATCCTTAAATCAAGCCATATCTTAGGTGCTATGAGAACCCTGGATTCCTTAAAAGAAGCAAATTCTTTGATATAATCCTCTTGTTGTTTACCAAGAATAGTCATGTAGTAGTTTCCCTTAACAAAAGGGTAACTGTCCCCTACCAACATCATAGTATCTTTGTAACTTGGAGTGAACAGAACCAAATACTCATCATCAGGCAAACCACAATGCTTCAAAACCTTATTTTGAGCTTGAATGTCCGGGATCGAGATGAAACTTCCAGGAAAGGATGATTTTTTATTGAGAATATCAAGTAGTCTTGATGGCTCTAACTGTGTCATATCCATTTCAGGAGGGTCGCTTCCAAAATTATAAGATGATCTTGATGACTTTCTACTATCATCTCACAGTGGTAATTTTGAAGGCTCTCCATTGATCATAAAACTGGACATGTCTGTACCACTTCCATCACCTTCAATGAGATTTGCATATTCTGGATACTTTGCTAGGACATATTGTTTTACATATTCCATTTCTTTCAGTGTAATTGGACCTGACCATCTAAGGCCAATACCGTGGATTGTTGATATTGCTTCAGCTATGATATGAGCAGGAATCTCCACATGTGCTTTCTGCTTATGTATCAATTACAAGTCTTTTGTTAGTTTCAAAATGGAGTTGCAGCAATACGTGCATATTTGAGTTAGCGGTGAGTATGCCAGAATTACGGCAGCTGCAATTTTGATAAAAGCTACATTTTATAGCTTCATCAAAATCACGATGCCACTGTGATTTCGCCAAACTCAGAGCCACTTACAGGGAAGTTGAGTGTTTACAAATTACCTTCACGACCAAACTGTGTGACTTGGCCTTCTGTGCTAATGGTCTGTGTATTGGTCCAACAGGAACTTTATGAGTGCCCTTAACTTCATCTTCTACCATTTCCTGATATATTGCCTGACATTTAGTTTCGAATTGTTCAAGCAGTTGAAAATTGAAATAGAACTAACAAGTAGGAATAAACATGTAGTGAATGCTGCTTTGAATTTTGATTGTTTTACCACAGATCCTCCAATGTTTCTTCCCATTGGTAATATTTGTCTTCAGTGTTCACCACTTAGTAGAAATAAATAATATTAGCTTTTTAGTGTTTAACACCTTGGCAATGGCAATAGCTCTATGATGTTAGGTGATAGATAAACTTCCTATGGCCTTAACCATGGTTTGCACATAATTATCTAGAGTTATAGCTTTTTACCTGCTAGTGGTTTTCAGACTAAGATTTGTTTAGATTGACTTATTTGATCCGCTAGCACAAATACTTCTGAAAATGTTTGAGAGAACTCAGAAATAGCTTATGGCTTGTTCATAATCTATTTTCAGTTTTTTTCCATAAACTCTTCACCATATCTTAAGTGTTTGAAGAAGACTTTGTAGCACTTTTGTCTCCTATATATAATTAAACCTGAACAGAATTTTGATGGGAAAATACCGTTTGACCTCATTAGCTACTTCTCTACAAATTTGAAAGAGAATGCAGGCCAAACATTATTTAAATAAAGCTTTTAACTGGAAAAGGAACTTTATTTTAGAACAAAGAAAATTTAATAGAAGAGCTTTCGGCAAAAGGTGTTGAAAGCAACTTTGCAATGACTTACACGGAGTTTAATTTGTTCTAATATTCCACCAATCTAAACCAGCCGGCCACATTTTTATATTTATTTATAGTGAAGCATTTCATTAATTTGTTTTATAAATGCTCATAAAACGTTAAGTTAAAGCATTCATTGACATATTAAATTATTTCGGATTAATGTTAAATTTTATAGACAAGATGTATGTGATAACAGTTTTCAATACAACCGTGAATTTCATATTACATATATGCAATAAAGAATACCTTAGATGTTATATATGATGTTTGACCTTTTATATAAAGTTTAAAAGGTTATGCATAGCAATGTCATCTATAAATGTTGTGTTTACGATAATTGATTTTGTCATGCAAAAAGATCTAACAATATAGTTTGTTGGTATCTTCTATTCATGTGTAATTAATCATTTACATGACACCGAATATTGAAATTGGATTGGATGTTTCATAGTAGACTTTTATTCCCTTCTCTTGTATTCTATAGTAAGTACACTAAAAAATAGTTACGAACAAAATATAAACAGTGTTAAGTTCCTTCCTTGATGCTTTTCTCAATCACAAGTTGAACTTTCATCCTCCACCTTTATTTCCAGCACAAATATAGGAGAAGTAAGTTGAAAATTACTCTAATTCTATTTTTTTTTTCCCCAATCACCCTGAAAAGACTAAAATACCCTCAACGATAGTTAATTGTCACTCACTGTCAAACGGTAGTTAACTACCATTCCTCCAACGGCAAAAGCCAAACTGCACAGTTAGGCAAAATCCTCAACTTTTATGTTGTTCGTCCGTACTTCATTCATTCATTCATAAAATCAAACACAAATTATGGGGAAAAAATCATTCATACAAATAGGTAGGTATGGATCAATCTGCATTGAAGAAATGTAAATTCATCTTCAATATGACATGTAAATTTGACATTCATGGTGAGGAAATCACAAGTATAGGTGTTTTAGTGCGTCCGTAATTTGTTTTTGGAAATTTAAAATGTTTTGGGGGATTGCATTTGAGGTGTTTTTAGACAAGACCAATTACATTACCATCATTTAAAATATCGTCGTCTGTATATTTCAGTCCGCAACATGAATTTTCGTATTATTAAGTTGAGTACTATCTCAAAAGGTATTGTTTCTCTTTTTTGACATGTCTATAAGCAAACTCCTCCCACTAACAAAATTACTCAATACTGAACAGGCATCTGCGGTAGGTGAAGTTTAGACTGAGAAAGCAAAGTTGCTTCCCAACATGGGAAAGGCTAATATTTAAGGACAGCTGGCGGTGGCACCAGTAAGCTGTAAACCCAAAAAAAAAAAAAAAAAACTCAAGGTTTCATATTTAAATATTTTCTGTCTCTTTGCTACCTGACCTCCCTGCTTTGATAATGACAACACAAATTACTACGGCTAACAATTAATCTTTGTAATACACATCCATCAATTTCAGTCATAAAACTTAATTAAAAAAAAAAACCTGGACATAAGTTGTCTCTTTACCTTAGTTGCAATTGTTCTTACCAAAACCCGGCAAAGTGAAAAAAATATCATAAGCTTCATTTCCCATGCATAACCCAGTAAAATATTATTTTCAACAATTTTTAACAGTGAAAAATCTTGGTGAATGAATTTTGATCATATTCAGTATTATTATCTCAAGTATATTGGGCAGGGACCTATGTTTTCAAACATTATTTCATCGTATTGTCTTGGTTTCCAACAATCCAGTAAGTAGAATTGTGTGTGAAAATACATGGATGTTCTCATTTTTATTTTCAATAGATCTAGACCATTATTTAAATCTAATGGTAATTTTTTCATGCTCCACTGATGAGGGACTTGATTGAACCGTCATCCTAGAATCTACCATAATTTATACTATTAAAATAGTCTTATTCATTTAATATATCATTTCATATATTTCTCTCTCCACAATAAATAACTAAGGATAATATTGGTAAAACAACATTTAATATTGGATTTTCTTAAAAAAAAGAATTAATATTGCATTGAACTTTGAAAGTGACACTTAAAAAGGAACGGAAGGAGTAGAAGTTAAAGAAACAAAAACAACATTTGAAATTTCAAAATGCAAAATTTATTGTTTGAATATTCAAACATAATCTTTCAAAATTCAAAAATCCAATAAATTCAAACATAATCTTGCAAACTAGGACTCTTGTTCGACTTTGACCGAAATTGTTGAGAAATAAAACAAAACAAAAATCAATAAAACATTAAAACCTAAAATAAATAAAAAGAAGTTTGCGAAATACGATTCCCGCTTCGATTCTACGATTCAATCTAAAGCAGCGCCAAATTAATCTTCTTTCTCTTCTCTATTTAAATTCCTTACTCCTCTCTGCGGATACCCGAACCGAACCAACCCGGTCCGACCCGATTATTCATCTCAGAAAATGTTCGGCAGAATCAGAGCTTCACCGTCGTCGCTGGACACCTTAGAAGGTTCTCCTCCGTCAAAGATTCTCAAAGACGATTCTTTCTCTATCTACGGTACTCTCTCTTTCAATTTTCAATTGTACCAAAAATTAGTAGTAAAGTTTTAAATTCATGTTTAATTTCTTCAAATTCAGATCTGGTTGATAAGATTCTTATATGAGTTTGTTTTAATTTTGATTCAGAGGCTACTTTAATGAAACTTAAACTCGGTGCGAAACGCGATACACCGTCAGTGCAAATTGATGAGGAAGAAGAGTTTACAAAAGATTGTTCAGTTACTGATGAAGTGAGTATGGATGTAGATTTTACACCAGCAACAGAAATCGCTTCAAATACTCTCGGTGTAACTACATTGATGGACACAGATTATTGTTCTTCTTCTATAACTAACACATCACCTAATGTTTTTACTAGATTCGGTGAAAGTGTTTCTACTGAGAATAACTTACAACAGCCACGGCAAAATAACGTTTCAATTCTTCATTTCTTTAATAAAATCAAGGATCCTGGATATGATTCTTCGTCGTCGAAGAAGAACAGTAGCTGTGGATCTGCTTCGTCGTCGGGTTCTGTTGCATCTGATGACACAAGAAGTGAATTGTGTGAATGAATGAAGATTGTTTTTTGATTTGTAAGCATGGATTTGGGTGATTATGCCTACTGCTTTTAAATTAAATTTCATTTGTCATATTGTGTTGTATTGTATCTTGCTCTTTTATATTACACCCTCTGTGTGTATCATGAATTATTTAAAATTTAAATACAACCAGAAGTTTGGTGAATTATATCTTGTTACGCAATGTGTAGACTGTAATAATTTATTTATTTCCAAATATAATTTTTTTGTTTTATATAAGGATGACGGAGTTTAATTTGACTCATTGGATTGTAATATTTACTATCAGTGACGGAGTTTAATTTGAAGCAGTGCGTTAAAAATTGATTAGAGAGGCATCCCTTAGAACTTTGAAGTTACCGTTAGACAGGGTGTTGTTCAAGATTGCTTTAGGTCTAAATAGATGTTAGGCGCCTTGAATTGGCACAATAGAAATAGAAAAAATGGTATGAACTTCCATATGAGTCAAATGCAAAATTTTATAAGAACTTCAGAGTAAATGTTTGAACATTGAGCTTAAAGGAGGGATACATTGAAAACTGAACAATTGAACAAATTATTGAACTTAAAAACTGCATGAATTGTTGTCATTGCGCATCTCTGGTTTATTATTCTCTTAGCCATGGATGTAGGACAGGAGTCCATTCGCATAATTCACCTTCCTTGAACCATAGAGCTGCAGCAAACGGAAATAACTGGGTTAGTTAAGAATCACAGTCTTATAGGAATATTTACATTGCACTGCAAAAGCTCAAAACAACCATGAGTCATATTTTATCCTATAACTAAATATTGACAAAATAAGGTGCACATGTTTTACAACCATTCGACGATCAATCTTGTTGGATCTAAGATGGACCCCCTCTGCAACTTTTCTTTTTCTTTTCCTCGCAACCACTCTTTAGGTTTTGTGGTGGAGGTATGGGTTTTGTTCAAAAGGATCATAATGTTGCTCACTGTTGCTTCTTTTTCAGTAACAGCACAGCGAATAGTTTATAAAACTTGTGCCCAGTGCATCACCTAAAATGCTTATGCATGCTAAGTTTTGCCTGTATTCAATACATAATTCAATTGTCTGTTGTTAACTTAAGCTAACAGTTACACACAATTCTGCGAACATAGGACACAAACTAGTTAAATTTCAGGATCACTCTTCGCTATTGGTAAACTTATAGAAGTCGATGGGAACTTTAACAAAGTTACAAACTCTGGATTCAACTAACAGGTTTATAAACTTACGCTGAAGAGGGTCTATTCCACAACTTTTTTGGGAATTCTAAAACTTATGCTCATCAAAGCAAACTGCGGACAAATGCTAACATAAAAAAAGGCAGCCTGGTGCACTAAAACTCCAACAGGGTCCGAAAAGGGGTCCCACCATTTTGGTGAGCCTTACCCTGTTTTTTACACAAGAGGTTGTTTCCTGGACTTGAACCCAAGACCTTTCAGTCACGTGACAACAACTTTACCGTTGCACCAAGGTTGTTTCCAGGACAAATGCTTAAAACAACATATAAAATTTAAAGCTTTATTTTGTATTTGTATTTGTAATACTCTTTAAACTTGCTAATATATAAATTAACGGCACACAATGATATTCTCTTTTGCAATCCACAATCCTTTTCATTGCATTTATTGGGTTAAACTGAATCGTGATACTATAAGAGGCCTTACCTATTTCACGCTCGCCATTTTCAGGGCTGTCACTGCCATGAATAATATTCCTGCCAAAAGTTCATCATAAGATCTTGTCACTCCAAATCCTCAAATCAACTAGAAAAACACACCATATGAATCTTATCTTGATTCTTGACTAAGGCTCACAAAAGTCACAAATCAGATGTGAAAAGTCCTTACCTTCCTGTTTCAACAGCAAAGTCTCCTCTTATTGTGCCTGGTTCTGCTTGCAAAGGATTTGTTGCTCCTATAAGCTTACGTGCTGATGGCACTACTCCAACACCCTCCCAAGCCTTGCAAACATAAAACCAGAAAGTACATTCAACAGGTATACTGTGAAACCCTCATTGAGAATGGGATACTAGTGGAAAGAGTTATACCATAGACACAACAGGGCCCGAAGTAATATAGTCAATCAGCTTAGGGAAGAAAGACTTTTGATTTAGGTCCTTGTAATGCTCCTGAAACCATAAACAGTCACAATAAGTCATCCATGTGTAAATAGCAAATTAACAGTTGAACATAAGACAAACATCACAAACTGAATCAACATTATTGCAAACACAAAATGTAAGTCTATACTCCATATCACAAGGTATAGTAAGAAACCATGAAAATATGGATACAATTGGATTTTTTAACTGGATGGTTGGAATTAGTTACTCAAGGACTCGATATCGTGACATTTTATGCAACTATACTCAATCCTTTCATGGAAACATATTCAGAGACAGAGAATAGTTCTAAAATACAGAGAATAATACCTTGAATGAACTTCACAATATGTCATGGATTCTAGTTCAGAAAGCAACACTCTTATTGCTTTTCTTCATTTAATTAGGGTTAATAGGAGCATTGTGTTAATATTTTGCATCATACATCATACCAATTTAATAGATTACTACAGGTCTCCTGTCTCTCATTTTGTCCTTCCCTACCTAAAACCCATAATTAGGCCATGGTATCCATCTTGAAGAGACTTTCTTGAAGTTTATGGAACCAGACCCTGACATTCATGTTTGATATCTTTTTGCTCTGCTCCGGCTAGTTTTAAAACTGTTTAATTAACTCTGTTCCAATCCCCTTCTCACCACAGATCGACTACTTTATACCTATCTTAGAGTGTGTTGGTTCTATTCGATCTTGTTACGCAGATTGACTTTATTTAGGTCTTGTCTTTTATGCAGATTGGCTTACGCTTACAATGGCACCTCAGCTGTGGCGTGCCCTTACAACTGCATCAGACCTCTGCCATTGCACACCCTAACAACAGTGTCTCTCCAGATAACTTAAAGATTAACAATAACAAGCTATACCCTAGAGGGAGAGTGTTAACAATACATCACTATGGTATGTGGTATGTACTGGAGTATCTTAAAGATCTTCAGCGTATATTGCATAATCAATAAGTTTGCTAATTGAGAAAGCAATCTTCGAGTCAGTTATCTTATTGATGATTTTTATTATTATGAAAAACACAATTGGGTTAAGTACTCTGTATGATATTACTAACAGTATCCATATCAATGTAATATATTGAAACCTATATTTCTCTTTCTACTTTACCACATGAACCCCATGATATCCCAACAACAAGAAAAATAAATTGTACATCATAGATATACAAAGAAGCAAGTATTGAAGAAAGTACACAAACCTCAGCTAATTCTTTAGAGCATTGAAAGAGCTTCAAGCCAATTAACTTAAACCCCTTCTTCTCAAACCTAGAAATAATTTCACCCACCTAAACCAATTCAAGAAAACAACAATTATAACCTTAAATTTTTGTTTCATCTCTTAATGTCTGAAACCAGAACATATGAAATTGAAGTGACAAAAATTAATAGACTTACAAGACCACGTTGCACACCATCGGGTTTCACCATAATATAAGTTTGGTCAACTTGTTCCTGCACAAACAAAAAAATAATATAGAATTACACACAGTGATGATAAATTGAACAAATTGGTGAGTAGAAAGAGAAAACATACGAGAGAAGCAATTAAGTGGGGAAGGAAAATGCCGGTATTGGTGGAGCTTTTAGTGCGGATGGTTTTGGCATAGGAAGAAGAAGTAGAAGATGAAAAAAGATGGGACTTTGAAGGAAATGCAGAAAGGTGTTGGGTGGAGCGTAATTGAAAGCTCGTTGTTTTTGTTGAGTTGGAGATTCGTAGGAGAGAGGATGTGACATAGATACTATTGCTTCCGCAAAACACGCCCATGGCTTCCATTTCTCTTCTTGCGTTGCGGCTGTGGAACAACGATGTTGCTTAGAGTTTGGATTTGGATGTGGCAAGTCACAAAGAAAGCGACTTTGGTCATTTTTAAGCTATACTACTGTTTTTTTCGTTGTTTTTTAAATATAATGATAAAAATTAAAAGTTCATGGAGAAAAAATGATAATAATAAATACTACTTCAATCAATTATTCTTAATATCAAGTTGAGTTGATTATTATCTTTTTCAAAAAAGTTGAGATAAAATTTATGAGTTTACAGCTTGTCAATAGATGCATAGTTTCACTTTATAAATTCTTGTTTGTTATTAAAACTCTCAAACGATTGAAAGAATTGAGATTCAAAATTTAGTTTGTCATATTGTGAGAGATTAGTCTATTATGTTTAACCGAACTTGAAATTCTTTTAAAATCTTTTGGTGTTTTATGTATACATCTTCGATTTATATACATGACAATGAAATTAAATGATATTGAGTATATTTTCCTACAAGTAATTCGTGACTCCAAATCGGTCGGCTAAGAGCAGCAAAAGAGCTAGTGGTGGATTTGTAGTGCAACCTTAAGTGATGTAGGAGGGATTTATTAGTAATTTAGTAGTATTTATTATTTAGCCAAATCTTAGTAATTTTCTAGAACTTTCTATTATTATTTCGTTTTATTTTATTTCAGCCCACGGGTTTGTTATTTCTTTCACTATATAAGCAGAACTTATGTAGCCTAAGAGGCACACTTTTATTCATTAATAATATTCGAGACTTTTCTCTCAATTCTGGTGGATTCCGGAAACCCTTATTTTGATAGGTTTGTCGCTTGCAACCCTATTTTCACAAATTTGTCGCTTGCAAACTTGTTCTTTTCTATCTAGGTTTAGTGTTTGCTAACTTTACGCTTCTGTACTGCGTCATTAAGAGTGCAACTAGTTTAGATGAGGTAAAAAGTAACACTAACGAGATAGAGGCAACAAAAATACATGTTTAGCATATAAATGCTATCATTTTAACATTATATCAATAGTTTTTTTTAGGGAAACATTATACCGATAGTTCTTATCATATAAATACATTTTTAAATTTGATTTAAATTATTAAATTTGGCATTTTATCATTTTATTTCAAAGATAATATATAACGACAGATATAAAAATTGTCTAAAATTTATCATATCAATGCACCTTGAGGCATATTTTGCAGATATACCCATTCCTCTCCACCACACTTGCCCACCTCAGGCCATGCTATCCATAATGAACTCTTCTTACTATTACAGTGTACTTTAAAACACAAATATGAATGAACTTAGTGCTAAAAGATAAGCTTGGATATACTTACATGACATAATAGGGTAGCAGAGCCAACATTAACCAGCAAATACAAGAAATTTTTGGAGAGAGTATTATTAAGCTCATTGAAAAATTGAATCAAAGAAATGTTAGTAGGATTTACATCTCATCAAACTCCTACACATATTATGCACACACCAATAATTAGTCATCACTTTATTTCTGCTCCATCTCAAGCAGCCACACCACACACAGAATTACATCAAAAGTTTTATTCTCGCCCTAAATATTCAGTACTTTCACAAGCTACTAATATAGGGTCTTAAATTCACAACATGCACACAAAAACAAATTATTCAAACACACATAACAAAAAGAGGTCATTCAGCATTTCCAGCAAGAAACTGCAACAATAGGCTTTGATTTCCATCCAAGAACCAAACACCCTTTCTCTTCCACAACAGTATATCCATCACAAATATTATTCTTCACAAGCCACTGCTTAGCTTGAACAACCATCTTAATAGGTGAACCTTGAAATCCAGCCCTACTCATTCTCCTCCTCCACTGATCCACTTTCTCATGCCTCTCCATCCTCAATGGTCCTTCACAGCTCACAATGTTCTTTATCTCCTCAGCAAAATAAAACTGTTCCATTTTTGCCCTCTTAGTGTCATACTTTGGCAGCATAGCATCCAATGAGTCAAAAATAGCAGAATAATAATGCAATGATTCCATAAACCTTCCAAGGAAAAAAGGTCCATTATGACCAGAATCTTGCTCAGCCATAACCAACACTTTCGGCGAAAGACCGTGTATCATTTGTAAAACAGCATTCAAAGCGCCACGACTCTCTTTAACAACACAATGCAATTGAAGAATGCTGTTAACCACAAGGACCTCTTTTTCATTCACTTTTATGTCCTTAGGTTTCAAATTCTCCAAATTCTTCTCGACAATTGAGAATTCCAAATGAATCCCCAAATTTTTCGCGTAAATTGAGAGTTCTTCACCAATGACTTGGATTCTTGCAATGCATAGACCAACTGCTGTGATCCTAAGCCGCCGAACACGGTGGCTGGATCGATCCGCGAGACTTTGAATTAGTCCTCGCCATTGGTGTCCATGTGGAAGACCAAGGCTCATGCCAAGATCAACCACATGAAGAAAACTCTCACCCTCAAAGGCTTCCAATATTATAGAATTAGCCACAAAATGTCCAAATTGAATATGTGGACAATTTTCATAAACCAACTTGAATGCTTCTTCCATTTCTTCTGATGCAGCATCCATTATGTTCATCATTGATTTTGTATCTGATCCTGCAGAGTTATTACCAATTGGTTGAATCAGAGTTAGTCTCTCTGTTAGTCCTTGAACAAAACAAGAAGCAACTCTTTGAAATGAAGAACCAAACACCAAAGCATTTGATTTAAGCTCAGATAGTAAAACCGAAGCGTGTGATTTGTCACGACACGCAACAGCTTCAGCACATGCAATTAGAAGTTGAACTAGTCTCATTCCATCAGCACATGAACCATCTTCTTCAGCTTCGCAATTATTGTAGTTGAAGTTATCTTCTGCTGCTTCTTCAACAGCTTCAGCAGCAAAATATCTTTGTTTATAAGTTCTTATGTGATCTCTGAAATGAAGCCTTGGAATGCTATTCACACTGTTGTTATTGTTGTTGATGTTATTGAAGAAACTATTACTGTGGCTGCTGAAATTTGCAAACCAAATAGGGATAGTTACGGTTGATCTTTTCAATTTCTTGTGATCCCTAATGGTTTCAGTTTCATGATCAGAAAATGGATTAAGGATCCATGTTGAACTAGCACTGTTTTCTAAAATAGGCAAATTTGGATATAAAGAAGCATAGTAAGAACCCATTAATGATGGATTTTCATCTACCTCACATTTGAAGGTACTAGCATAAAGTGCAGGTGACATATTAATTTCTCAATTAATGTCTATTAACACTTTATAAGTTTGCTTTCTAAAGATATTCAACAAAGCTCTGAAAGAACGTACCTACAAGTGATGGAAATATTTATAGCAAGAATTACCTTGTAATAAGCGTGAAAAACAAGGTATGTTTTATTATAATATTTTGGTACAAAATAAGAGTACGTAACATATGCTGCCACCTTCTCTTGTTGACGTTGACGTTATAGCATAGCAAATTAAATTGAATTTTTTATCAATAAGGAATCTCTAGAGAGCATTGTTTCCCTTCCCATGATTTGGGAATTTGACAAACGGCATGCATGAGGACATTCAAAACTCTTTGACACCGTAAGAGAGAAAGAGATAATAAACAGTAATGTGACATATATCGATGCAATAGAAAGAGAGATAAAATGAGATGTTAAATACATGATGCAGCATAAGAGATGTAAATATATTTTATTTTTTTTTGAAACAATAAGAGATGTAAATGTATTATTGTTCTAATTTTTTCTTTGGTACAATGATAATATAATAGTACAGCATAATTTTAAAAACCAAAAGTACAGCATAATTTGTTGGCAGTTAAATAACGTTTATTTTTGTCGCCGTTGTCATGGTCAACAGGAGAACCGCGTCTAACAGAATATGGACGTGAAATAAGGCATACGTAATTTCTCGTCCAGTGACATAATAACTACTAATGTACTCTCTCAGTCCTTGTACGCATACTCCCCCGGCATTCCAACATCTATATTGTACATAAGAAAATACATTGTTTTGGCTGTCATTTTCACTCTCAATTATACCTTAAAACAAATTTAACATAATAATTTAAAGGAGAAGGTTAACTAATACCCCAATGAAATTTGTTAAACATCTAAAATAAAATAAGTAAGTTTTTATGAAAAAAAATTGTGTAATCATTACTTGATCAAAAATAACATCTTATATTTCTAAGATAATACTTCTACAGTAGATTCCTTAACCAATGCCCTGATGATACTGGTTAGCAAGAGCCTAATTTATATTATATTTGTTACATTGTTAGTAACCTTGAAAAAGACAAATATAGTTTGTTACAATATAAAAGTGTAAAAATATATATTATCTAAGCATATCCTTTTAATCAAAATCAAAATAATTTTAATCAAAATTTCATAAAAGTTACTATTCGTAATTTATATGTATATGAATTGGTGCAATAAAAATAACTAACAGACGGGCACGGAGAGCCCTGTCCGTCTGAACGCTCTAGTAGAAATAATATTTGTATAACAATTTCGTGTCTTCTTACTCTGTTGTGTCCACTAACAAGATTATGTTGAGAAAGATAGAGAATTTCACGTTGATGACAAATTTATGAAGAAAGTGCCTCCTTTCAAAGAACTTGCAGATGAGGCGGAGGGGGTTGTACTCACACCGCACACGCACCCCGACACCACAAGTCAGATGGGAAACAAGAAGGTTGAGAAATTTTAGGGATTAGAATAAACTTACTTGGAATTGTAGTGGAGCTCCATAAGAGTGTTGGGCTTTGAGCCTTATCTTGCAATTGAGCATTATCAAGTGATTTTGGCCTTCTCGCCGGTCCGGAACACTCTCCCTATTACTTTTGTTTTCGTGTTTATATCTACATTTTTTTGTATATCTTGAATTATCTCATACTTATCCAAAAAATGATTGTACAAATAACAAAACTCTTTCAAAAATAAACAACAAAAAGTCGTGTTGTATGATCTGGAATATAAGCAAAATTAACGTGATCTTCCTAAAATACACTTTAATCGATTTATATTTAAATTTTCAATAACTCTTTAAATATCATAGAACAAGTTCCCATGATTGTTATTTTAAGGATTACAAAAGCAATGAAGCATGTACATTAAGAAAACTAAACGAGTTTAACAAAAAAAAATTGGTGGTGCATTTAACTTTTTTTTAAAAAAAAAAAAGGTGTGATAGTTATTTTTGCTTATTTATGAAATTGAAGGGAGTATATTTTTGTTACAAGAGATAAAAAAAAGAGGAAATAACTATGCGATAAATGACACTTTAACAACATCAGTTAACAAAGCTGAGGAAACTCAAAAACGTTTAGATGAGATGGCGTGAATCTTTTCTAATTTAACTAAAGTCTTGAGTGGGTTCGAATTCAATATTGAGTCCATTTGAGTCTTACGCATATTCGATGGATTAGTCTTCGCAGCTGTACGCGGAGGATATCTAATTTATGCCAAAAAAAACATAAAAAAATAAGGAAAGACATGAGACGGCTCCTGAACCGTAATCAATGTATCATATAATTAGCTTACAACTTCACTATAATTATCTTAAAAATTATTTTTATCCATAAAAGATATTACCTATATTAATTTTAAATGTAAAACATTATGTCGAGACTACCATAGTTTTGTATTTTATTATTATTTATCCACCATACACTAGCAACTACTTTAATAAATTTGATAAAATTATTTAAAGGTAATAATATTGTATTACTATATATTATAAAATGATGATAAATAGTTTGAGAGGAAAAAAAAAATCTAAATGAGGCATATAATGTGAGTGAGAGGGAGTACATACAGATTTTTGAAGTTTTATTTTAGGCTAAATTATAAGAGGGATCCTTTAAGTTTGAGGTTTGTAATAGATTGGTCTTTTAATTTATTTTGGTCACACATAAGTCCTTTAAGTTTGAGGTTTCTAACAGATTAGTCCTTTAAGTTATTTTTGTCACAAATAAGTCCTCTAAGTTTGTAAACATTTTCGATTTAGTCCTTCTACCACATCATTGTTTGGTTATTAGAGGGACTAAATCGAAAAAGTTTACAAACTTAAAGGACTTATGTGTGACCAAAATAATTTAAAGGATTAATCTGTTACAAATCTCAAACTTAAAGGATTTATGTGTGACCAAGATAACTTAAAGACAGATATATTACAAACATCAAACTTAAAAGACCCATGGTGTAATTTACCCTTTAGTATCTTATCCTAGAGCTTACAACACTAATTACTCACATTGTGCACCACCATTTGTGTTAGACCTCAAAAGTATTTGACACATAGTATAAAAATGCATGTTTCAAAACAATCGTCAACATTTGTTAAAAAGAATCCTCGAGATGACTGGAAAAGAGAAAAAAAGTAAATAAATAAAGAAGACAAAATTTGTTGAGGGGAAATAAATAAGACAAAGTTGTAATTGATATGATATTCAACAACATATTTATTGTCAAAATATAATTCTCGGTTTTTATCAACAGTTTAATCATTTTTTTTTAAGAGGAAATCAATAGTTTAATCATGTAAGCACTTCTCTTC
>Ga0228710_1005688_pt1 | contig 19258 bp, 18 predicted proteins | sample MedpolnodulmetaG_FD_177995 | JGI IMG/M metagenome (GOLD analysis project Ga0228710, IMG submission 177995) | Root nodule microbial communities from Medicago polymorpha collected in Santa Monica, California, United States - pink nodules | ecosystem: Host-associated > Plants > Roots > Nodule...
TCCTTTGTTTTGCCTTTCATGTGGAAGATTTGGTCATTACAAGAAAGGGTGTAATGAGAAATGTGTCGAGAATGAAGGAGGTGATGGCACTAACTTTAGCGCGTAGAATGAAGAAGAAAAAAAAAAGACATATAAGTGTTTCATATGGGCCTTGGACAGCTGTTTAAAACTAGTGTAGGCCAAGGAGGATAAGGGAGAGAAAAGATTGAGGGAACAATGGAAGCAAGGTGAAGGCATGGAATATTGGTAACGAAAAAGCAAAACTTTAGAGCTTGATATTTGCTTTATTGAGTAATGATATTCCTGACATAAATGTTGCACAAATCGTGGAGGAGTTTTGACTAATAATGTAGTTAAAACTAGAAAAAAAAATACGGATGTGGGGGGATTTTAATTATGAAATTCATGTCTGTTAATAAAGAAGATTTACATAGGTCAGATAAATGAAAGAATGTGAATAGCTCGGGAAAAGCAAGTGGTGGCTCCAAGAAGCAAACAAAGGAGAGAATATTATTAAGGTTATATGAGAAACATATGCAAGTAATAATAATGGTAATGAGCCACTACCAAATGAAATATTAACAGACAAAAAAATCACACGACAATTGCATAACGGAGATCCTGGTGATGTGACGCTATACACATCTTTCAATCCTAACCAAAATGATGGCACATATGGATGAAACAAATTGGTCAACCCGAAAAGCAACATCAATTTGACTGCCAGTAGATTGGTGATACACCCTCTTCTCCATATGTTATATGTAATGTGAACGGTACTGACCATAATGGGGAGACAAAGGTGTTTATGGATGTTTCAAGTGGACGATATTCATACATGGAGGAAGTTGAAAAGACTAGGGTAGATCATCAGACAAGTTCAGGCTTGAATTTGTCATGATAGATGAAACCGAACATCACATTTCAAGACCCATTTCCGCCTGCAGACATGTTCGGTTTGGGCAGTTCTTGGTCTAGTCGGTTCTCGATCTAGTCAGGTGGGTTGGTTCGGTTACGTGCAAGATAAAGCAAGTAGTGAAAGAAGAAAAGAAAAAAAATCCAGAACAAGGGAAAAAATATCCATCGCAAAGATTAAACCAATAACAAATCATAGAACACTATAAACAATCTGTGAATAGAAACCACAGACAGAAATATGGATAAAGAAAAGAAAGCAAAAGAATAGTAATTAAGGTAGCATAAAAACCCAGACCAGTAATAAGTTTGTTTCAACATCCTGATCAATCAAAACAAAGATGGGTTTTAAACATAGTTCATGCCATTTGAAACATATCTTTACAACTTGAGAGAGATTAGTTCACAACACGTGGTTGAATGGAGCTCGGTTCGCAACAGATAGATGCAATCGCACCTGAGAAAAAAGATAAAAGTTGAACTGATTGGATTTGGATGGAAAGCATTGAATCAGAGATAAGAGAGTTGTTTGATAAAGTGTGTGAGTTTAGGTGAAGGCATGAAGCGGCGGTGAGTGAGAGAGCAGGTGAGAGAACATCACAAGATATTTATACCTAAGTCAAAATAAGACAGCCAAGTAGGCTAACGTGCGGGCGGTTATGGGCTTCGATGGGTTGCAATTTTTAAAACCGAGCCCGACCGACTAAACCCACACAAACCCATTTACACAGTTTTCATCAGATTTATCAGTTTACGGTCGGGTGACGAGTCTTTGCTCACCCCTAGAAGAGACGCATGGTACGAAGGACCAGGGAGTTGTAAAGGAGTCAATTTCCATTAATTAATTTCTTATGATGAGTGATAACCACAAAAATGTTGGTTATTACCCTTGAATTATCCCCATAATTTAACGATGTATTGAGTGATTGCATGACCTAACTCGTCTAATTTGTGTCTACTTAGGATCTTATAAATTTATTTAGTTGTAGTTGTTATTTAGTCATTTGGAACTATCGATGCTTGTTATGGTTGGTCGTATATGTTGAGGCAAAATTCCTAATTAATTTTAAAGATAATAAACCTTGATGATTAAGGAATTAATGAACTTTGATTAATTTTTTGGTATTTAACTTGTGCTCTTTAGTGTTTTACTAAGACAGGAACAATGTTTAAATTATACCAAGATTCAAGAAATCAAAGGACATTTGGTTTTATGAACTAACTTTGAGGTCACAAAGTTAGTTCAAAATGTTGCTCAGTGAGTTGATCAGAATGTTCAAGCAGAGTTCAGAAGGTTGTTCTTATACAAGCCAAGAAGCTCAAGAACATTATCAAGAACATGCAAGTCACATGTGACATAAATAAATGTCCAGGAAAGTACATTTGCATAGACCAATCAAGCAATAGAGGCATTTACAAAGTTAATATCAAAAAGGATATTCAATGTTTATTTACGACTATGAACATTGAAGTACTAGGAACATTCCAATGAGAATATCATCTTAGATGTTGCAATCACTGCACTTCAGTTCTGTTTTCACTATTAGGATTGATTACACCAGATACAAGTCTTACAAATCATCCTAAGTGAAACAAATGGAACATGTTGATGGTCAGAATGTTCAGCTCTGCACATGCTTTATACTGTGAACAGTACAATATGTGAAAAGTTGAAAAGCAAAGCAAAAGTGAAGATCTTGCCCTAGTCAATCAAAGATGGACACGTATGAGATTTGATACTGTGCAGTATCATGCAAATATCCCAAAAGTATGGGTCTGAAGATGCAGAACCACTATTCTCTCTCCTACACACAATCCAATGCAGATTTGGAATTACTTTATCCAAGAAACTTTATGATGTTTGTGCAAAAGTCATAACACATGAATAATGCCCATAAAATCATAAGGCACGCATTGGATGAACTCATAAACTCATCATACACTCATAAATGATGAACCCAGATAAATGTCAAGATGAACATCAACATTCAGATGAAGAACACAACAACATTCTGATGGTCAAAATGTTTACCCAGATTTTCAATTAAAAGTCAGTGGGTCCCATGACACATGGCATAACACCATTGGTCATCCTCCAACAGTTACATGAGCCCAAGAACTCTATAAATAGAAATAAAAGGCTCAGCATTACTTGCACCAATGCAAAGCATACAAGAAAAACAACTTAAGATTGTTTTGAAGTTTTATCATCTAAATTGATCATCATTGAGATTTCAAGTTGTCTCTTGAAGTGTAAATCAATTCTCTCTTATCTTGTTAAAGATAATTTCTCCCTCCATTCTTCTCTTGTCTGATGTCAATCATTCAAACTCCATACAAATTGTAATCAAAATCTCATCTAGCTTTAGGGGTACTAAACTGTTAGTTTGAGCAAAGATTATAAAAGTCTAAGTGGGTAACTTAGCAAGAAGGTGCAAGCCTGCTGAGGCTTAGAGAATACATGTGTTGTAATTGTTCAAGTGAACAAAGATTGTAAGGTGCAGGATTTGAGAGGTTATCTCAAGCATCATAGTGGAAACTCTCATAAGATTGTGAGCTGTGGACTAACCCCATTGGGTGAACCACTATAAATCTTTGTGTGTTCTTCTTCTCTTCCATATACTCTTTATTTTCAGTATACACTACACACACAAATACCTATATATATTTAAACTGTTTCTGCACAACTACTTCAGAACGTTCTGAAGTCAGTTTACTAACTTGATTATTCCAAGTCCAAAATTTGAGAATCACTTTTAAGTTACAAGTTTAATTTTTAAAGGGTCACAATTCAAACCCCCCTTCCTCGTGACTATTTTATCTACTTCAATATAAGCAGATTGTGTAATTGTTATGAAGTTGTACTAAGATGCAACGCTGAGATCAAGAGATGCATCGTTATAAGACTCCTGGTGTGTGTAGTACAATTATACGAACACGGGACCTTCAATGGAGAATCTTGAAGTTGAAATTTATGATTGGTAGTACGAGAAAGGATAAGGAATATGTTAATTCCTAATGGATAAGACAAGGAGAGCTACACATGGAAAATTACCAAAGGACAAAACTTGGCTAGGGACAAGACTTGTATTATAAAAAGACCAATGACAATGTTGTGTTAGGGGTCTAAAATTTGTCATCCAGATTGAGCGACCTTTTTTAGCTAGGGTTAACAACCACTTGAGGTCTTTCAACACCTCATCGAGTCCATTGATGAACATGACAGCTAGTTCTTAGAGAGTTGAAGTGTTAAGAACATTTTGATTGAGCAATGCAAAGATCTCACTCCTCTCCTTCGCGAATTCTAATCTTTATTTGTAAACTCTAAACTCTTCTATTAATTACTACAATTATGTTTTCATTATTTTCTTCTCTTGTCTATATTTTAGAGTTTAATCTCATCATGAGCTAAACCCCTTTTGTGCTAATATTTGCATAAGTTATGATAATATTTGCATAAGTTTAGTTCATTGCACATTTAAGCCTCTTTTAAACAGATTGTATTAACTCTAATTGTTAAACTAAAACTTGATCCCTTTAACTTTATTATTGAATTCAATTAGCTTAGAAAAGATGAGAATGTAACTCTTTGTTTAATATGAGTTACGCTTTTATGCTTCAAAAATATAAAGATGTTGAAAGGTTGTTTGAATGTATATTTCTTATCATAGGAAAAAGACTCAAATCTTTTTAAGGAAAATATTTGAGATTCAACCTTAATAACGTTGCATGGTTAATCCCGGTAGTTGTGAACCTCGGAAGAGTATTACAAACACGTTAACCATGATGGTTTTGTTGGAAAACCCTAAAGGCTATTTGGTCGTCAATAAGCTATATGAATTTACAACTCTATACACCTTTGTAAATCTATTTTCACAACTGATTCATTGTTCTTAACTAGTAACCACACTTTATCATTTGAGATCCTTTAAGTATTTCGTTGTTTTCTCAACTTTTATTGTCTTTAACTTTATGTTAACTGTTGTTACTTTGAATGATTTAATTTATTTTTTTGCAAAGAAGTTTACAAATTTAAAAGCTTCAGAAAGCTACACCGCCTCAATCCCTGTGAGTTTAATCTTTTTATACTATTGCTTGATACAAGGTATACTTACAATAGTACTATGGATGAGTTACATTAATAAGATTTTAATTTAGAATTGTCATGGATAAGTGAGTGGAGCCTTTTATAGGTATTGTAAACAATAATAAATATGCCAAAACCAAATATTGTTGTTATTATGGAGACTAAGACCGATCTATATAATCCAAGAACTTTTTGAGTTATCATGCATACTTGCAAAAATTAGTCGAATAGGTTTGCACACTATAAGCCACATTGTTTGGCTAATAGGTAACAATTTCACTATAAATATTTCATTCATACGTTATAATTGACACATCCAATCAATCAAACAAGCTTATTTTCCGCAATTTACCTCTTTATTTTCCTGATTTTATTGATGCATTTATTAGTGTAGCTAAAAAACTAAAAAATCAATTATACCAAATGCTTGACTAAAGTAGTTAGAGAACCCACAATTGGGGGTAAAAGTTCACCTCTCAATGTTAATCGTTTGAAGAAAGAGAATCACAATTGAGGATCACATATGTCTCAATTATTGAGTCCTAAAAATGTGAGGTGACATCATTATAGTTTATGATTGAATCGAAGCTTGAAAACTATACGTGTTTGTCTTGTATTAGTAATTGTATGGACCAAATCGACAAACATAAGATAGATTCAATGATCAAACTCACTAAGACAAAACACATATACGAGGATCAAATTGCCTTGAAAACTTGGTATTTGACCCTCAATCGACTAATCCCTTAAAAGCAATGTATGAATTGACCCAACATATAGATTATTTACATGGAGAAGATCCAAACATGAGAACTTTTGCTTTCTTTTTTTCTTTCAAAAAAGGATCAAAAGTGTCCTACCATATGATTTGAATATCAGAACTTGAGAGAAGCACGGTCAAAAATCTTATCACATGGTTGCCTATTGTTGTATAGTAGTAGTCGTGTAGTTTTTTTCCTGCAATATATTGCAGGTTTTTTCTTCTATTTTTTGCTTTTGCTATTTGATTGCTTGGCTGCCAAAAGGTTGTTTTTGCGGCTGGATTTTTAGTGCTTTTCGCCTCCTTTTGGTTCCTTTGTAGTGCCTGCCGTTGGTGGCTGTTTGTTTGTTCCATCCCTGGCTTATTAGTACTTCTTGTACGGGCTAGTGGTTAATAATATCTGCCGTTTCAAAAATTATCACATCCATTAATTTTCTTTTTGTCCTCGTGAACTTAACTCAGTTGGTACAATACATAATATATGCAAAGTCTGAAGTTCAAATTCCAGTTAAAAAAAAAAAATTTTTTTTATCATACTCTTTTCATTTGTAAAACTTGCTATCCAACTCATAATCGACTAATTTGATAAGATTCATGTTGATTTAATCAAATAAATCAAGTTTAGAAAATGTGTATCAGAGTATGCATGTATATCTTAATCTTAATATATATAAATGGTAAACGGTTCTTGATAAGTTTGCCCTAATTAATCCCGCATTTTTTGGTGGATTTGAGTATTTTTTATGAAAAAGTTCTGATAAGTTTGCCCTAATTAATCCCGCCTTTTTCGGTGGATCTGAGTATTTTTTATAAAAAAAAAAGTTTGCAAGGAATCGAACCAGGTACCATATGCTTTCACTTTACAACTATAATTGCTATGCCACTTCTACTTTTATTGAAATATTGTTGCTTCCAAAAATGAAATACATGACTAAAACATTTTTTTTTAAATCCCCAACCGCCCTAGCGGTTTCCTCTCTCATAACAGTTATTTTTTTATTATTAGCGGTACCTTTATTGATAGTAGTTCTTTTTTCATTTTTTTTGGTGTACGCTTACAATGTTTTATGATATTAAAGTTGCATCTTTAAAATTGTGGATAATTTGACTGATTCAGATGATAATTTTATCATTAGAAACTTCACTTTTTCCTGTAATTTTGCCGGCCTCTTTGAAGTTGTTTATTCTGACTTTTTATTTGCAAAAACCGCTACAGTAGACTATAACATTACTTTGTTTTGGCAAAGTAATGACTTTGATTTCATATACATTTTTGTTGATTTCCATATTCATTTTTGTTGATGCAAACTAAATCTTGTTAATTTGCTTCTTTGAGTTTGTGCATGTCGATCACTCTCAATTGTCACTTAGTTTGATTCATTCTGAGTTTATATGTAACTCTACAAGCAATAAGATAGCTAATTTGTATATGAAATTCTACAAAATCCGTGAGAAAAATAAGAGTGTGCATGTATATGTAGCGCTCCTCACTCTCGAAAGAGATAAAAGCATGCAACCCATTTTAAAATAAAAATAAAAGAGCATACGTAACCCCAAGTCCCCAACCTGAAACGGTACCTAAGAGAGGATCTATAAATACCCCTTTCCCTCCAAAATTTCATTTTGACATAAACATTTGAAACCGAACCAGAAACGAAACGAATCAGCGATTCTACGATTTCGAAGAAGATGGAAGAATATTTGCAATACATGAAGACTTTACGCTCTCACATGAACGGTACGCACCTTCCAATTCTTCAATCCTTTTCACTTCAGACCTAATTTTACATCAAAATCTGAATTCGAATTCTGAAAACTGATTTCAGATGCGGAGGATCAAGCCGCAAAGATTTCCGCTGAAGAACAAATGCAGATGACGAACATTCGCACTCTTGAAATCGACATCGATTCAGGTTTCGTTTCAAATCCGCGTTCAATTTTCGTGTTTATAGTCTATGAAGTGAAACAATCAAAATTTGTGGTTATTTTGTAGATTTTGAATCTCATACATCACAATCTCTTGCTATCATATGTTGCGGTTCAGTTTTTCTTCAAATTCGCGCTGTGTTTAATGTCATTTCCACGGATCCAAACACTGTCTATAGTCTATGAACTGAAAAAACACAATTGTTAATATATCTTTTGAAATTTCCCGCTATTATATGCAGTGGTTTAGTTTTCCTTAATAATTGCGTTGTTTTAATGTAATTTTCATTGATCCGAACTGTCTGTAGTGTAAGAAGTGAAACAATCAAAATTTCTATAGCATTGGTAGATTTGGAATCTCATACATGAAATGTTTTCACTATCATATGCTGCAGTTTAGTTTTTCTTCGGATTTGCATTTGCGTTTCAGTGTAATTTTCATTGATCCAAACATAGTCTATAGTCGAAGAACTGAAACAATCAAAATTGCTATAGTCTATGTTTGTATTGGCGGTGGATGTCTTCTGAACGTGCGTTTGGAGAGATCCTACAACTTGTAGCTTCTCTATTATCACGTTTCAAGGCTCTCAAACGTACGGTGGGAGTGGTTAAACGCCAAAACAATCACATACATAGTATTCTTAGATTTGGAATCTCATACATCAAAATTCCTCATTATCAAATGCAACTGTTTAGTTTTCGTTCTGATTCATGTTGTGTTTTAATGTCGTTGTCTTGGATCTGAACACTGTCTGTAGTCTAAGAAGTGAAACAATCAAAATTTTGTAAATATACGGAAGTGGAACCTCAGATTGTAATTATCTGTAAATTTTCAATCTGGTACTGTTAAAAAAAAATTAATTATATCTGCAGCAAAATCTGAAATTGCGCAAGTGGTTGAGGATACGGAAAAGATGAATAAGTCGAAGGTTGAGATCTGCTCAAAGATATTTGAAAACCAGAAAAAGCTTGCTTCGTTGGATTCTGATACATCCAGACTTACACAGGTAAAAAGGATTGTGTCCTTTGATCTTGTTAGTTATTTCCATTTGCAATGTGAAACTGAAGCTATGATGAATCCATTTTTATAACTTAACTTTGTTTTTGTTTTTTATTGCGTAATCAATGGTCCTTTCTAGTGGAATGCATGATATATTTGATTTCATCAGTTAATGTTTTGGTATTTGATCAGACATAAATAGTTATTATATCATAAACACTTAGGTTTGGTAAGTTATTTGTGCTCTCCATACCGAAGAACTAGTTACATTCTTGATGTAAAAATAGAATTTGCGGTGGATGTGAAGAAAAGAGGACCTGACTGTTTCCATATGTTGTATTGAGACTAAAAATAGCTTGTGAGCATACGTATAAGCAAAAAATTTATGTTTTTTCCAACTATTTACACAAATACTTATATTATGACTTAAGAGATAAGTGCAAATAAACTTGCATGTAAAGTCCTGTGCTATTACACTACACACATCAACTTGTACACGCCAACATGTAAAAGCTAGAAATTTATGACTGTAACAATATATTTTTAAAAATTAATTAATTAATTGTTGTGTCTTTGATTTGACTTTCGAATTAAGTGTTAAGTTCGGAGTCAATTTGGTAGTAAAAACTTTTTATAACTCTTTACGGGGCTTTGGGATTGATTATGAAGAATTTGGAGCTTATTTCTTGTTTTGATATATGCCTTGATAATGATGAAATAAAAAGAAAAAAAAAGCCAGGAGAGGAAAAAAATTCTGATGGCTTGTTATGCATTTCTGATGCTGTCCATGAATATTTCTTCCCATAGACTATGGAGCTTATTCGGCAAGAGAAAGTTGGATTATCTGCTAAACTATCAGAGAGGAGGTAAATGAGGATACTTAGTGAGTGTCTTGTACACTTTATGGTTATCCATCTAAATTGATTTTCATTTTCAGAGCCTACTATAGCAAGGTTGCAGAGGACATGAGGGCCAAATTCCAAAAGCAACAGGTTTGCTCTTATTATTGGATTTGATATGAATAGTGCATAGTTCGTTACTTTTGGAGTGGCAGGCTCGATGCATGACATAATAGACACCTGGAAACAAATGTTGACATCAAAAGGTGAATTTATCAGGGAAATAATACCATTTGAAATACATGGTCAGCATGGAAAGTTGGTTTCACTGTTTTTCACTCAAGATAGTCAACATTAATGATTAAGACCCTCAATGTTTTAATTTGTTCTTTCACTGAGTTCGTTGCAACTAATAGAATCTTTGGCAGGAATGGATCAGAACTAAGAAGATTAGCATGGAACTGAAAGAGCATGAGTTTGTATGCCTTTTCCTTATTCATACAGATATATTGAGATCCTTGTTAGGAAATAGAAATCAGAGTTACAGCAGCATTAGTGTCAGCCTACAACCAACATGTTTTGACAAACTAATTAGGCTATAAGAAACAGAATTTAAACCATGCTTAACAAAGACAATATTTGTTATGTCCAGCTCTGACATAAGCTCCTTGCAGTATTTAATGATATGATCAATAGAAGCCACAACTGATTTAGAATGACATGAAAGAATAGTGACAGTGTTCCAATTTAGAGCTTTAACCATCTGCCATCCCCATCTAATCCCCAATGCTTCAGCAAGTACAGGATCTGTTTCAATTGATTCTTTCGGGTATGCTGAGAGAGAAACTGAGTTGAATTGATCACCATTAAAATCTATTGGCTCCAACACCTAAAAAATATTGAGTGGACTTTAAGCGGTTAGATCTCCCACATAAGGACATCAAGTGAAGTCCACACATGAGAGAATCCAAATACAATAAATCTGATAAGTTATTGACCAAGATAAAATAAAGAAAAAGAAAATCTCCTTCAATTGTCAGATCTTATTTACCATCTTTACTGACAAGTCACTGCTAGTTACTTATATGTTGAATTTATGCAGGTCAACGATAAAGTTGATGAGCAAAGAAGTGAAGCTGAAGGCATGGCTAAACACTGAATTGAAAGTCCACATTTTTGTTTTTTTGATATTAATCTTCTGGTTACAACTTACAAGTTTTTTATATTTCAAAGCCGTTTTATGAATGTCCAAACATTCGTTTAATGAACTTAACTTGCAGGGAGGACTAGTGCTGATGGTAACTGTGCCACAGATAACCTGGTATTTTACCTTTTTCATCAATCTGCGCTTCACAAAGTTGGAATCTGGTAATTTATCTTTGTCTGACAGGGGAGTGATGCAAAGAACAACTTAAGCACTGACTTGGATTCAGCTAAAGCAAGGCTTGATGAGATTCTTGTTATGAAATCCAAGGTTCTCATGGACATTAACAAGGTACTTAATTGCATCCTTTTTAGACTGTCAATTATTCATAACTCAAGTTATTGGTAGCTATTCAGTACTCTAGTTATTGGTGGCTTATGTGCTTAGTTTTGGTCCTGTGTATCATTTTTTTTATACCATATGGCAAAGCATTTGAAACTTTGTTTCATATATCCCTTCCTTCTTCTCTTTACTTTTTTCTTTTACAACTTCTACAATATTTTTTCCCATTTCATCCGTATTTTCTGTATTACATGCTGGAATGTGTGCATCGGGCATCCTATTTACCATGATCAAGGTTGAACACTGCATTTAAAGTGAAAGCAGAATATTTTGAGCATCTAAAATAAATAATTGTCTTCAGAATGGGGAACTTTGAATTTGATTTATATATTATGTTAATATTGTTGTTTTTGGTCTTTATGCTTTCTTTGCATCTTAATTTTGTTTCTTTTTCATTCTAGATAAAACTTGCTATTGAGGATGTCAAGTGCAGAGAAAATGAGTTTAAGGTTTGTAATTCACTAGTTCTGCAGCAATTTTAGAATTGTGTGACTATCATGCACATATATAGAGAGATGGAGAATACATTTTCATCTCTCTCTCTCTCTCTCTCACACACACAAAAAAAAAAAAAAAAAAAACACAGATATTTCTATATATTGATTTAGCTTTTCTCTTAACTGGAAACAATCAGTAATTTTGTGGCTTTTATTAAGTGATTTAGATTTTCTCTTAACTTATTTAATTCATTGTTCCAAATGAATTGTCTAGCCTGAGCTAAAAGCAGCTGATATAACCGCTCTTGAAGAGGAGTATAATGCTCTTTTGTCTGACAAAGCTGGAGAAGCTGAATACTTGCAGTCTATGGAGAAACAAGTAGGGAAACTCAAGGTAAAATAGGTTTAGTCCAATGGAAAATTTTACAAGTTACTTAAAGTAAATTATCAACAAAATAGGTATAACATGTATGTAAATGCAGACAACAAATAGAAACAATCAAGTCACAATATTTAACTATTATTTTCTATCCTATGTAAAAGCCGAACACATGTTTTAGTTTTCCCCTGCAATCATGGATATATGCTTCTGATTTTACAGGAGATCAATCAAGTTATAAAATGTGCTTGTGGTGAGGCATACAAAGTTGCATTGAATACACAGTTGCAGTGTACTTGAACATGAAAACTTCTGGAGGCTGCAAATTTAGTTGTTCATGCAGATCTTGGTTAAGATAAGAATTAATACATTTTAATGGTTTCTTGGATTCTGATTGTATTTTTCATTCAATACACAGATTTAAACTGACTCCTAGGCCAAGATGCTGGAGTTCATATCAACTCTAGTGCAGAAAACAAATGAACTAGGTAGTATCTACAACTTCCCAATTATAACAAGATACATAGTGTTTTGCTTGTGAGAGTTGCAAATATTATTCAAATTCCGTACTTATGCAATATCCGATTTTGTATTTTAATATACAAAACTTGGATTTATCGCAAATCAAATTAAATAAAAATTGTCTGTATAAAATGAATGAGATTTATTTAGTAACCCATCTTCTTCAAGTTGATGCTAGCTGATCAGGGAGCATCAGTTTATAACAAAATCTATTGCCTTTTGTGAGCCTTGCTTATCACATCAACTCTCATTCGGAAGAGAATTGAGCTGATTACTATCCATTAGGTTGTTAAAAGAACTTTGCTCGACCTAACCTACTTCCATGCCTATACTTTGTAACTTTCAAACCCCTTTTACTTAACTAGGAATTAATTTTGCAAGCAAAGTATCTCAGTTATTGATGAGAAAAAAGGGTTCATAGTAACATATATTTTTGTAATCATGGATGTGTGATATCAATTGTTGATTTATTCATTAAAAATATTATTAAAATGGATTATTCTGTATTGGGTTAAACCCTACTTACTAGTTACTACTGTATCACATAAAACAACATCAGTGTCTCTGAGCTATATCACAATAAGTTGTGACCTACTAGTTGCTTGTTTGGAACCACGGCACATTTGCTCCAAACTTGCGTCTACCAAGAAGCTACATATTGTGGCTTCTACATTTTGACGGCCAAAGTGCCTCAAAACGCGATAATCAAGCGGCAAATGTGCGTCTAAACACATACTCGTCACATTCAATTGAATTGAGTATTTGGTAGTTATTATTTTTTTAAAACGGTTGTCATAATTTTTTTCTTCTAGTGGCTAGTATATACTCAAATATCCACCCCTCAAAAAATAAATATATACTAAAATAAGCACACAAGGAGAGAATGCTGGACCTGGGTTTGAACATGAGATTTCACAGAAAATATCCGCACAACCAAACTACTATGTTGTAACATCAAAGACATATAGGTTTACATGGCAATATAGACTTATTATTGGTTGACATTCTAAAACTACTATTTTATACAATCTCGACATTTGAAACTCATTATTAAATTCGCATTGCACTTTGATATTGTGAAACGTAAAAAAGTCTATTCTAAAGTATTTATTTTCTTTGTACCAATCAATGAATCTTAGTTAAATTAACTAGTAAATCCATTGCGATACTATCCCACATCCAAACATGTATCTTTAAAGATTGCAACATTTTCGACGATTTCTGATGCTCTATCTTTGACTTTTGGCAAATCAGACATGCTTATGCAAACTTTGTTACATCCTTCTTCATTCCAAGCAAAGGTTCAGCCTCAAAATACTCTTTTCCTCATTAACCGTTGGTTTAAATAGAAGATTTGGAATGATGAATCTTTTTCGAATATCATATGTCCTCTCAACATAACACTTAATCAAATCATTTCCTTGGTTCAATATTCTTCAAAGGTGTTTTGTGATTCTAGTCTCTTGGAAACACCCACCTAATAATATGATCAAAGTTAATGTTGATAAGAGCTCTATTGGTAACCCAAGTTGTTTTGGTTAGATGGTCTTCTTAGGAATTTGTTGCGGGCTTAGAATTTTTGCTTTTCTTAAATGTTGTGGTTTTACATCTAGTATTAATGTTTTCTTCAAACAATCATATTTAATTTGTTCAAAAACTTAAATTAATATTCACATTTTTTTAATTTTTAGTTATAATTTTATTAATTATCCCCTAAATATGATGATTTTGTTAATTATTTTAATTTTTATTTAATATCAAATTTTTATTTTCTGTTTATTTAATTTATTTATAATATCTATGATTGATTTGACGGTTTATTATTTTATTTATTTATTTTCATTGATAAAAATAACGTAGGTTAAAAGTGTAGTTATAAAGAAATTTTTTATCAATAAAGATCCTTTATTTTCCTACACTCATTCAACACCATATTTTCTCTCTTTATCTTTCTCTTAAAGCATCATCAAACTATCTCATCTATTACATTATTCAATTTTTCTTGTTTCAAGGTGTATACACCCCTAGCTAGTGTACACAATTTTTTTTTTAAAAATACAAAAGATTGACAATAATATAATAAACACATTTTAAAAATTAAAACCCTCTTTGCTAAAAAATAAAACCCTAAAACAGCAAAATAAACTCAGCAATGCCCCTGGTTATCAGAAACAAGTTTGATTCCCACTGAACTCCACTCGCCGGGTAAACGCAACCGCAGTTCATCATCAACCGCTAGTAAAGGTGAAAACTCCGTCCAGCTTTTCCCCGATTTCCTCATTTCTGATATAACTTTCATTTTCTTTCACATATTCTGATTATTTAAAGAAATGAAATTACTGGTTTTTGATACTGATTGATACATGATTATATTTTTGGGTTTGGGTTTTAACAGAGATAAAAGTGTGGTGACTGTGCATTTGAATCAGAATCCAAATGGGGTATCTTCAATTTGGAAGACATGGTGTTAGGCAGATTATTAGATTTAAAGATGCGGTTAATGACAGTGTTGTGGTTAATCCACTCTTGTACGCATCTCAAGGATTGCGTTACAACCGGAAGCTTCAAGTCATTCTTACAACTGTAAGTATCTCCATCTATCTTAGTGTTTTAAATTGCCTGGCCGCGGTAACAGTTGTTGTCGCGTCGAGACATTTGATATTGTGGAGGATTTCGGTCAAATGTGGCCGATGCCACTTCAATCACAGCCGTGTTGTGGTTTTGACAACATTGAAAACCATTATTATCTATCTCAGGGTTTTAATTAGTGGTTGTGGTAATGGCTGCAGTCGTGTTGCGATCTATGAGATTGTGGAAAATGGTGTTGCCAATGCGATCACAATTGCGTTCTCTTTGTCGTTTGGTATCATTGAAAACCATTATGTTGCGGTTTAGATTGCAGTTGCATACCTTTTTTTAAAACCTTGATTTATCTCAGGGTTTTAGATAGTGGTTGCGGTCACATTGTAGTCTTTGATATTGTAGAAATGTAGTCTTTGATATTGACAATGCGACTTCAATTGAGGTAGCATTGAAGTTTCAGCAACATTGAAAACTATTATGCTGTGATGTAAATTGTGGTCCCAGACCTTTATTTAAAACTATGAAGCACGAACACTCCTTTGGATTAGATGTGTCCCTGTGTCGGACACGTGTCGTATACGACACCGACATATATAATTTCACTAAGTCATGTGATTTTCTCAAATTATTAGCAGTGTCGGCATGTCAGTGTCGTGTCCAGTGTCCGTATCCGTGCTTCATAGTTTAAAACCTTGATTTATCATGTGTTTGTTTTCTGGGATTGGATTTGATTCGATTCAAACTTATGATGTTTATAACTTTCAATTTGTAGAACATAGATAAGCTGGGAAAAGCTGGTGAAACTGTCAAAGTTGCTCCTGGATTTTTTCGCAACCACCTAATGCCCAAGCTCCTTGCTGTCCCTAACATTGATAAGTTTGCTTATCTCCTCACTGAGCAGCGCAAGGTTTTCTTTTGCTCCCTTATGTTTGTTTACCTACTTATCCATACAGTTATTCGGTCAATGTCAGTCATCATTATGTGAATTCATGTCTTTGCATTTTATAATCTTCATAATAATTAGCGTGCCATAGCGGAACATATTGTTAAGTAGTGGCGCTATTGCGTAGCAAAATTTGAACAAATCACTATTGTTCCGTTATAAGTTATATAGTACAAAATAGTGGCTAGAGCGGCACTACAGCACACTATTGTGTAGCGGAACCTGAACCAGCAGCTATTTCGTGATATGTGGTTGACAACATTGTTATGGAGTAACTTTAAATTCTTTATATGAATCATGACAGTGCTGTCAGATTTCTGATCTGAAGACAATCCTTTCCCTGTCTTTCTTTGTTTATGTGAATGTCTGTGCAGTAAACACTGTCAACATTATATTTCTGTGCGTATGCTTGAAAAAAAAATTCATTTGCATACTCCCATAACTATTCTTTATAACAAGTTATGTTGCCTTCAACAATTGCTAGAATTATGTTTTAAATGTTTCAGATTTATCAACCTACTGAAGAAGTGAAGCAAGAAGATGTTGTTCTTGTTACCGAGTCAAAGGAAGATATGATGAAAGAGTATGAAAGGGCAGCACTGATTCTTGATAAAGCTAAGCTGGTTAGTAGTTTACTCTTCAAAGCCTTTCAAGCCTGTTTGAGTGAGACCATTTCTGTGGTCCTTTTTTGGGAATTATTTTCTAGTTAGATGATTGCTTCATATTTATTGCCATTCGTTGAGGAATTTGCCATAGCTATAGTACAAATGAACTTTTCTGAAACTGGCCTTGTCATTGAACTGGTGAATGTATTATAGTTCACTTGTTCAATTGTGGTTGAATTAGTGAGAAAATATATTTTAAAAATTCTATAATAGATTACATAGTAAGCTAACATAAAATTTTATCATGTTATTTTTTTTTGGGTTGAATTGTAAATGTTGAAGCAATTACTATAAAACTTGGTTGAATCTGGTTCTTCGTCATTGGTTTTGGATTTGTTCAACTAAACTCCATTTGTTTCCAGCTGGCAGTTTAGATTTAGTGGACATGCCACTTTACTTATTTATAGGTCTGGCTTCGTTTTTTTAAACTATGGTTGAGATGATACTATTACCCGCAAAGACAGTAACTGTTGAAGTTATAGAATAAAAACTTTACCTGATAATTTGATAGTCTTTCATATTTAAAACTCACTAGTTAATGTGATACACTAATAGGTCTTGCGGAGGTTAATTGATGTTAAAAAAGCGAAGGCACGTGAATCAAAAGACGAGCCCTTGGAGTTACAGATACCAGTGTCAAAAAAAGCTCTTGTGGCCGAGGTAATATTTGTTCTTCATTATTTAAATATTTTCTTGCTAGCAACTAAGTAACAAATTAAAACTTATCAGTGTTTAAAAAAATGCAACTTATATTAAGGCCGCAAGATGGACTTTCTTGGCCTTTTTTCCCTCTTGATTTGTTGATATATTCAGACCAACAGACTCTCATCCTCTTGGAAACCCGACTTTTATTTTGGTACAAACCTCAATCTGTCAGTATTTAAGCCCTTTAGAAAGAATTACAAGATCGATAAAGAAACAAGAAACCCTATGAGAAATCTCTCAATCCTAGAACTGACAGCCTAGGCAGAGTGGCTGAAAACACTCATAGTCTAGTCGTAGTAATTACTCCGCGCTCCTTCTCTCCTTTATTTCTCTATATCCTACTTTTACAAATTTTGTAATAATTAACTCTTTATTTTATCTTCTCCATCATGTATCTCCTTCTCACCTTATGTGGTGAGTCTGGCTGATTCTAAGTCCATTACTATCATTTGCTAATGTATCTTGCCGTTGTTAGTTGAAACTTGGAAGCTCAAAAACCATTTCATAATATTATTATATTTTATGTATCTTAGTAGAAAATGATAATTAAGAGTTAGTGCTTTGTTTTCTATATCACATCAAATTTATACCAGTTACAGATTATTCAGTCTCATAATTTTCAATAATTTATTTGACACACTTTGTATATGGGATCAACTGCAATATTCCTGTAAAAAATTAGACGTAATTCTTCCATGTTAATAAATTCTGGAAGAATTTGGTTCAGTTTTTATTAAATTGAAAGAGAGTTGCTTATGTATATAGAAGAGAAAAGAAAGAAAAGACCCTGTGATATGACATTGTTAGAACCCACTTGGGTTGGTCTGGTGGTATTGACTTGGGACCTTGGAGTGTGCTCCTCCTCAAGGTCTCAGGTTCGATTCTCCCCGGTGTCAGTTTAAGTGGGCTAATTTAACTTCAAAAAAAAAAATAAAAATGACAGTGTTAGTAATATACTATATATATTGTTTCTATGAAAATAAATAATCCTTGCTCTGTATTGCATGTCCAGATGATTGCTTTAGCTTGTGCTCTATCTACAGCACATTATCATATCAAAGAAAGTTATACTGATTTGGGTTCTTATTAAAGAAAATTAGGATCCATTTTTCATCTTATTAACTTATTTTGTTATTTCTCTTATTATTTTTCTGGTACTGACTTTCAGTGTTGTCATTTTTAGGTTGCAAGACAACTCTGTGTGAACATCACAGCTGAAAATCTGCATCTTCCAACACCTTTATCGACCATTGGAGAATATGAGGTTCCACTACGTTTACCGAGGTCCATCCCTTTGCCGGAGGGCAAGCTTAATTGGGCTTTGAAAGTTAAAATCCGAAGTAAATAAGTTAGTTATCTTGCTGAATCCAAGTTCACAAGGGTTCTGGTTTATACTGATAAATTCAACTCGAGGATTGTAGAGGTGCAACCCTTTTCTATCTGTATTCTTTGTCCTTAGCTGAAATCTCATATTGTGTTGTTAGCATTCTCTTTTATAAAAACTTTCTACTTGTCAAATGTTTCTTCTGACTTGCAAAGGATTTTGATCCACCCAGTTCTGTCTTAAAATAATCATCTTCATATCCAATTCGGATTTTGATGGACAGTTTTGTAATTTACCCATTTTGAGGGAGTACTACACTTCTCAATTCAATTGCATATGACGTTCTTAGTAGGTCACATTATATGGTTGGTTATATAGTTTAGATAGTGATGCTGTTTTTAATGTGATGATGATGAAGAATTGATGGTAAAACCAGTCTTAACAAATCTTGCATACAGTAGTAAGTAGGGTTTAATTTTTTTTTTTTAGATCCTGGTGAACGTCTCGTACTCGGGATTGTGGTAGCATATGTTTTAGTGTTTTTCTTACCCACCATGGAGATATATTTGTGACACTTTTGTTAACTTAGACCAACCTAAAAAGATGAAGGTCTAAGTTAGCAAGTGC
>Ga0228710_1005691_pt1 | contig 19247 bp, 5 predicted proteins | sample MedpolnodulmetaG_FD_177995 | JGI IMG/M metagenome (GOLD analysis project Ga0228710, IMG submission 177995) | Root nodule microbial communities from Medicago polymorpha collected in Santa Monica, California, United States - pink nodules | ecosystem: Host-associated > Plants > Roots > Nodule...
GTCATTTTATACTTATCAGTCACTTCAACAGCTAATTTTACCAAACACTTCAATTTTAATAAACCACTTTTTCAGCTATAAGCTATCAGTTATAAGACATCAGCTATAAGCTAGTTTTTCAGCTTTCAACTAGCTTATAGCTTATTTTTTACCAAACACACCCCACATACGTTCATAAATTTTGTTCCATTCCAAAACTTAGAACACACATAACGTGCAATTTCTTCTTCATTCTTCTTCCCATCTTGATTGTTCAATTCTCTCGTTCCAGAATTGTCGTCGTTTTCAATTATCGTGAGAATCGTTGTCGTCCTTTTGATTCCAGACATTGTGAGAATCTGTGTTGTTTCCAAAAGCTATATCCACGAATTGCTCACGAATTAACTCTCACCTTTTGAAATTCATGTTTGTATTAACATTATTTATTTATTTCACTTTGTCTTCTCTTCCATAGCTTTAACCAACCTCACACCGTGTTCACAATCTCAACAAATGTTCATTTCGGCAACACAAAATTCACCAGGAACATAAACAACATAACAACACAATATAATGATTTAAGTAAAACAAATTCCAAAAGTAAATTTAATAATCAATATTGTACCAAAAATAAAATTAATAATCAACGCATTAAAGATCTCTTTATCTTAATCAAACTCAAAATATGTGTGATAAAATACAATTTTATATAATCTCAAACAACTCAATCAAACTCAAAACCCAAATAAAAATGGAAGCATCATTGGAATTCATGCCAAAGTTGAAAGTCACCATTGTCGCATTATAAGTGTGAAACGGTTGCAATCAAGTCACGATAGTAGTGTGAAAGAAACAAAAATGAAAAATCAAATCAAGAAGAAAAATCAAGTCACGATACCCGATATGATTATGGAAACAACACCGATTCTCACAATTTCTGAAATCAAAAGGACGACAACGATTCTCACGATAATTGAAAACGACGGCAATTATGGAACAAGAGAATTGAACAATCAAGATGAGAAGAAGAAATTGAACGTTATGTGTGTTTTAGGTTTTGGAATGGAACAAAATTTATGAACGTATGTGGGGTGTGTTTGGTAAAAATAAGCTATAAGCTAGCTGAAAGCTGAAAAACTAGTTTATAGCTAATGTCTTGTAACTGATAACTTATAGCTGAAAAAATGGTTTATTAAAATTGAAGTGTTTGGTAAAATTAGCTGTTGAAGTGGCTGATAAGTATAAAATGACATTAAAGAACATGTTTATATATATATATAGAGAGAGAGAGAGAGAGAGACTTTTTTTTTGGACCGTCATAATATTCCTAAAAGCCTAAGAGACCCTCAGAAGGACTCTTGAGCCCTCCAGAAGGCCTCAGTGCCCTCTGTAAAGTCTAAAACACCCTTAGGATGGGCTTTTAGGCCCAAAGCGCGTTCCACTTCAGGACGCCGCCTTAGGCTGCTTCTAGAAAGCTCTAGAAGCCACGTAAATTACTTAACTAACCCTGTTACTTGCAGACCAAGTAAACACAAATCCGACCCATAGAGGGTTATAAATACAAACCTTGAGAGCCTTCTCAAGGCATGACCAATACAATACTAAACCCTAATACGATTATTGTACTTTCTGCAAGTACATTTTTAATGTATTTATTTTTTAATATTTTAATTTATGGTTTACTATGCTTTGGATCTCTATAAATATTCAAACTTTTGGTTTTAGTCTCCAATAAAATTTCACTGACAATTTTGATCGTTGTTTTTTTTTTTTATGTACAAAAGAGGGCAAAAGCTCATTGATCTCTACGTTTATGAATCCCAAAAGCAAGAGGAAGGTGGAAAAAAAATGTAAGCAAGAATATATAAATTTTTACAAGTACCGTAGGCTAGTTATAGTTAAATATAAAGCATTACTTTTAAGAAATATATATAAATCGTTCATTAAAAAATAAAATAAAGCATGACAGTTTTTTCTCAAAGGAGAAAACGTGGCAGTTGTTTTATTAAAAAATAAGCTATGAACTTGGCCGTTATTTTTTAAGCCATGAACATGTTGTTTTATTAAAAAATAATTAAATTAAATTAATAGGGTTAAATTTGGAATAAAATATAAAAAACCACCGGCTATAAGCTCAAAAGCTACTTGAAATAGCTTCTCAAAAATTGCTATAAGCTAGTAAAAAAAGCTTTTTACCAAACACATCTTATTATATCAAAACAAGCTTATAAGCTAGTCCAACAAGCTATAAGCTAGCTTATTCGTGTTATTAAACACAACCATGATGGGTTGAATTTTATGTAAAATTTTAATTGTTACAAGCCCTATAGTGTAAATTAATTAAGATTGTATACCTAAATATAATTAAATAAAAATTAAAAGTTACCTTATTAAAATTGATTTTTTATAGAAAAATTGACTCATTTATTTGACATTTAATGTTACATTTGTATAATACAATTTGATTGGTTGATATCTTGAAAGGGAAAATACCTCCTAAATAAGAGAGGGTAATCTAGGCCTCACCAATCGGTGTTTGGCAATGCAAGACAGATTTTGTATTTTATTTTAGTGGACTTCATTCATATAATTAATTGATTATTTATTATATATTTTAATTAAGTGGTAGAGTTCAATTTGTTCATGGATTTTAGAGTATTTTATTATTAGAATGGTAAATATCTTTTGTATTTAATAGGAGTCTTTTGTATTGAATATGAAATGCTGTTATATTTGATTGGCCAAATTAATTTATTTTTTTTGGAGAGGTTGATTGGCCAAATTAATGTAAGTAAGCATATAATGACATCCATATAATTTGGCTGGGCATGTACCTCTCATCAAATTATTTAATGTCATGTTGTAGTTGATATTGCTTGTATTTGACATATTTTAGTTAATGAAATGTACGATTTTTTTTTTAAAAAAAATCATTTAATGTCATATCATATTTTTATATTAATTTATTTTTAAAGAGATTCATCTCGTTTGATTCTTTCTGTGACAATTTTGGTTAACTATCTATAAATTTAAATGAATGAATATCGTTTATTTTTTGTCAAAAACTTTTGGTGAATTAGTTTTGTTTATTCAAAAAAAATTAAAAGAAATTTAAAAGTTTAACAAATTTTGCCTATACCCAACGAACTTCAAGGTATCTAACAATTCGCCATTAACGTACTATTTTTTAACATCATATGAAGCAATAATATTATTGTTGATAGTGGTTAAAATATTCTAGTTATTGGTTGTAGAAATGCATTATTAAATAACAATCACCCTCCATTAACTTTAAACAATGTCTAGCACGCAACAACACTAATTAACATCTCATATTAGCGAGAAAATTTACCATTGCTAATGATACTTATGTTGAGTATGATCCTTTTATTTTTCCTTTGAAGTTGGGCTGAAAATGAGTCGAGTCAAATCGAACTCGTCTAAGCTCGACTCGATAAGAATTGGTTTGGTTCGAAATTCGACCCGAGTTCAGCACAAACTTTTTTTTAGCTTAAGTTCGACTCATTTAAAATTCACAACAACCCAACTAGACTCGGTTCGACTCGTTAGACTCAAATCGTTAACTCAAGTCACACAATTTAAAAGTTTTTTATTTTTCAAAATGTAATTACATCTTTGTCCTTTTAATTTATTTTTAAAAAGGCAAAGATTAAACTAAAATAATACTAAAACTACGAGAGTATCAAAACGTTGTACCTCTATCAGATTATTACATGATAATTCATATGCATATATGGAAGAATAATATGTACCGTATAAACAAAATAATATGTTGTAAATTCGGTCAATTCCAAACCTCACATCAATGAAATTTAGATTCGTGGAGCAAGTATCAATGACAACTAATAACCAAAAGAAAATAACCTCAAGTAACAACAACAATCTAGATTTAATCTAGAAATCAAGTGCATAGCAAAACCACAATCTAACAAAAGAATAAACAAGATAAAGAGAGTAGAGAAAAGATAACAACACCAAAAAATGTTTATCCAGTTCGGTCCAACTTGACCTACTCTGGGGGAGAGATTGATCTCTCCAATCCACTACCAATGAGTTCTAATAAAGAGATACAAAGGGGTTACATGAAATTAGCTTCAACAATCTCACAAAGAACAAACCCTAATTTCTACCCTTTTTTCCAATCTCACCAATGAACAAGACACTCAATAATTTTCACTCACCCAAAGTGTTTACAAATGTTCCCCAACTGTAGAATCTAACCCCCAAAAGAGAACCACCCCTTAGCCTTTGATTTCCTAAGTATATTCTCTTTTGGTTTCATAAGACTCACCCAAGTTGCTCACAATTGACTCTTCACTCATGTGTTTCCCATCCCATGAATCTCTCCCCAAAAAGCACAAACTCTTTCCCAAGAGCCCCCTCTTTTGGTTCTCCAAGATTCACATCTTGAAGCTTTGAACCTCACTCAAAGACCTTCAACCTTTAGTATCTAAATACCCTAAAAGTTCTCTCATTTGGTTTCCATGAGATTCACTAAGCTTGCTCAACAAATGGGTCATGGAGTGCTTAAATAGTGTTCAGGAATACGCAGAATCGTACTACGATTTCTCCCATCGTACTACGATGGAGCAGGTAACAATATAATATTATGTCTTATCCATCAAAATCATACTACGATTTCTACCATCGTGCTATGATTTTTCCAATGGCAACTCAAACCTGAACCATCCAAAATCGTACTACGATGCCCTGCAATCGTACTACAATTTTTCCAGAACTTCAACATCCAAATTTTGAGTCAATTTTCAACATAATACTAGAGTCCCTTCAAAAAGGAAAAAAAACTAAGTTTCCTTAAAAAATAAATTACTAGGGGAGAATGGTAGTCACAATTTATATTTGTTGTAGTGCTCACCATCATAAGCGTATTTCAGTGAAGTGACGCGCTTTCGTTGTACATACACACCTCCTCTCTATTGTTTACTAACTCCTCCGATGTGGGACTATTATAATTTGAAAGCTTGAACTAGAGAGACTATGTCATTGCGTCAACATTCAGTGTTACATTATTATTAGCTTTTATCGAGTCAATTCATGAACTAAACAGGTTAAACTATATATAGCTTAAGTTCAACTCATTTAATTCACGAACTTAATTTTCAGCTCAAGTTCAGTTCATGATTCAAGTTCAACGAATTAATTGTTGAGTTGAATTTCAAACTATATTCGAGTTAGCTCACTTCATTATACTTTAAAAGATTTTCTAATATGAATGCTTTTAATGAGATGTAACGGTTTGGTGACTTCAAGACCATCCACCTTTGCCGTTAGAATGCTTACAATTATCAATAAGATTTTGTAATTTTGAAAATTATTGTAAAGTTATGTTATATTAATATGATCTTATAAATGTATTGATAAACCTAATATTTACCTTTTTCTATCAATTGTCTTTGTCTAGTAAAAAAGTTTGAATGAGATGATTCAAGTTTTTTACAACTTAACTAAATATTATGGATTCAAGTCCAATCTTGAGAATACAAAGTGTTTTGTCGTTCATTGTGCTTCAATTCAAGAGACTCATTGTACACGTTATTATTGACATAATAAGATAATTTGAAACTAAAAAGATTGATGTGATACAAACATTAAACTTAATAACATATGAATTTAACTTTAAAAAAGGACTAAATGTGTGTTTGTTCCCACGCTACGGTTTTGAGTGTGTTGACGCGTCCAAAGATCATCCATCCATCAAAATCCCACAAACTTGGGAAACCCTTTCACCTCATTCATTCCTCATTCTTCTTCTTCGAACAAAAACCCCAATAACCTAAACTGAAATAATTTCACACTTTCTCTACCAAATTGATAAAGAAGAAAACTCAAAACCTTCTCAATGACCTCAAAACTATTCACTTCCCTCCTCCGTAACCACCTCACCAAAAAACCCCATCTCCACCGCCACCCTTTTTCCACCGCCGCGGCAGCCGCCTTAACAGAACCCCATGAAGAAACCACCGCCGGAATCACCATGAAAGGCGTCAAAATCTCCGGCAGACCACTTTACCTCGACGTTCAAGCAACCTCACCCGTTGATCCACGTGTCCTCGACGCTATGCTCCCATTCTATCTCTCTCGCTATGGAAACCCTCACTCCCGTACCCATTTCTACGGCTGGGAGTCCGATGACGCCATCGAACACGCCCGGTCGCAGGTCGCGGCCCTTATAAACGCTTCACCGAAAGAAATTGTTTTTACTTCAGGGGCCACGGAGTCGAATAATATTTCAATTAAGGGTGTGTTGCATTTTTACAAGGAGAAGAAGAAGCATGTTATAACTACACAAACTGAGCATAAGTGTGTGCTTGATTCCTGTAGACATCTTCAGCAAGAGGGTTTTCATGTTACTTATCTTCCTGTTGAGACTGATGGGTTGGTTGATTTGGAGAAGTTGAAGAGTGCTATTAGGCCGGATACGGGACTTGTTTCGGTTATGGCTGTGAATAATGAGATTGGTGTTGTTCAACCTATGGAGGAGATTGGTAAAATTTGTAAGGAGTTTGGTGTTGCTTTTCATACTGACGCGGCACAAGCTTTAGGGAAGATTCCGGTTGATGTTGATAAGTGGAATGTGAGTTTGATGTCGTTGAGTGGGCATAAGGTTTATGGGCCGAAAGGGGTGGGGGCGTTGTATATGAGGAGGAGACCTAGGATTCGTGTTGAGCCGCAGATGAATGGTGGTGGACAAGAGAGAGGGATTCGGAGTGGGACTTTGCCTACTCCGTTGGTTGTTGGGATGGGGGCTGCTTGTGAGGTTGCTATGAAGGAGATGGAGTATGACGAGAAGAGGATTTCGGCGTTGCAGCAGAGGTTGCTTAATGGGATAAGGGATAAGCTTGATGGGGTGGTGGTGAATGGAAGTATGGAAAGGCGATATGTTGGGAATCTTAATTTGTCGTTTGCGTATGTTGAAGGGGAGAGTTTGCTTATGGGCTTGAAGGAGGTTGCTGTTTCAAGTGGTAGTGCTTGCACTAGTGCTAGTTTAGAGCCTTCTTATGTCTTGAGGGCATTGGGAGTGGAAGAGGATATGGCTCATACTTCTATTAGGTTTGGTATCGGGAGGTTCACTACTGAGGAGGAAATTGACAGGGCGGTTCAGCTCACGGTTCAACAAGTTGAGAAGTTGAGGGAAATGAGTCCACTTTATGAAATGATGAAGGAAGGTATCAACATCAAGGATATCAAATGGGATCAACACTGATTATTGGTCAGTTTTTTTGCAGCCTATTTCAGTTGTTTTGAAATCACTGATAGTAATTTAGGATGAAGCATGCTCTTAGAGATGGTTGTGTGTAATAGTAAGTTAATCACTATATGATATTATTATTATTATATGCATTTTATTGACTAGTGCCTATTTTAGATTGTGATGACAGAACTGAATAAAAACTCATGTTTGTAATTGTAACCTATTGTCAACTTTTGTTTTAGTTTGTCTGCTTTGTGCCATGCTGAATATGGAAGATGCATTTCCCATTGCATATATTGTATTCTTGTTTTCTCGTTATTTTAACCTTTGATTCTGTTCAATTGTTATTCATGTAAGCTAAAATAAGTGAACCGATCAGTGAGTTATAGTACACAGCTGTTTAGCTCACTTTAGTTAATATCTATAAAATGTTGTGTTTTTTAAATTTCCAATATATTGCGACTTTTGTTTTCTGTGTGTGAGATAGTACAGTTTCTAGAGGTTTTGGCCAGTGGTAATGTCTGCAAGCGCACTTTTAGAATATTAGAGAAGATTGTGCATTTTTCCGAAATTATCATCTTGCTTCTCTTCTTCGTAGAAGAACATACAGCGCTAGGAAAACTGATCTCAGGAAAGTGTTAGTATTCTAATTATTGTATGTGTAAAGAAAATGGTGGCATCAATGTCGATAAGATCACGGCGAGAGAGGTAGTGTAAAAGCTTTGGTAAAATATTTGTTGTCTGTCATAAACCATAGGTGGACAATCACATTGACAGACAGAAGTTTGTTTGAGAGTGTGTTATCATATAGAACAAAGGGGAATTAGAGACTTAGAGTAGTAAGATTAGTTATAGCAGTTAGTTAGTTTGAGGAATATTTTGTATGAATAGGGATACAAAGATAGACGGTAAGCATTCAGTAAGGTAAATATTTAGTAATAGAGAAGCGACTAAGTTGTAGAGCTGTAGAAGGGAAACCCTTGGAGTAAACTGTAAACATTTAGTAATAGAGTAGTGACTATGTTGTAGAAGGGGAAAGAACCGGTTCACCAGAACCATTTTACTAAACCGATTACGCATACTTAAAAAGGCCGCATTATTTTGCATATAAACTGTCCCAGACCCATTTATGTAAGACCACAAAAAACCGGTGCCCAGATTAAATTCCATACCTAAATGGCAAAACCTAGTGGGCACTCCAAACCTAATATGCTCTCTGCTGCCATCATGTCATTCCCACCAGCGCCAGCACTTCATCGAATTTGTTCCCCTTTCTCGTCATTTCTCTCTAAGAAGGAATCTGCACTTCCCGGAAAATGAACAGTATTTTATTTGATTTCGTTATCTATTTCATTCAACATCACAGTCCAGTGTCATTCTTGTCATCTGGCAATAACTGAGATGCCGGAACCTGCGCAGACGACATTAATCGGAAGGTAAATCTCAGCAACTCTCCTGTCACACCAATTTTGCCTTCTGAGATCCTGACCCAAGGAGGGATATTCCGATACACATGCAGTTCTGGTGATCTGAAACTGTTGGTGCAGAAAGTAAAAAGTTTAGTTGATGAAATTGGAAACGAAGGTAGTGTCATAAAACAGACTCCACTGAGGATTTGACTGGGAAGGGGCCATTTTGGCATTGCAGACCCTCAAAGTTCTGCGATATTATTCTGTAATCAAAGGGATTTCCCTATTTTATTCTTCTATATCAGTTGGTTTCTATCACAAACCGGAACCTAAAAGTGGATTGCTTTCTGTGGTTCAGTTAACCATGCACAGCCCTACCCCTACCTCCAAGGATTTCCCCTTCTACAACATAGTCACTGCTCTATTACTAGATGTTTACAATACTTTGCTTTCCCTCTATGTTTGTATCCTCCTATTTATATGCAGGGGAGAAGCTATGTTGTGTGAATGGGGTAGATTGAGCTACCCCAAATTTATTTATTTTATTTGAACAGGTTAGTATATTTAGTAAATAGCTACCCCAATAATATATATTTAAATACCACAAATGAGTTTATTTGTCGAAATTTAGTATAAATTAAAATGTTAATAAGATATTCACCTGTTTCATAGATGTATTTATCTTATTTTGACACATTTGATATCTTAAACAACTACAAAAAAAGCTTTACTAATAGTAAAAATTATGAAGACAACACTCAATATATATTTTATCTTATTTCTTTATATTTGGCCCCCTCGTATAAAGATGACTAGCTTCGCCGCTGTTTATATGAATAATCCTCTAACTGACTGCACTAACTACTTTAATTCCTCTTGATTCTATATCGCAACAGATGTGGCAACCGTGGAAGCTAATTGGGAATGCTTTCACTCGGATTGATGTTGTAGGACATATGGTATTTTAGAGAATGTTATCCCTTCTTCCACGAAGCTTTCAATCTATGATACACCTTCAAGTACAAGAATAGCATTGAGCTTCTTTTGTTTGTTGAGGAGGATTAAAAAAATAGCGCAAGCAGTAGCTTGAGTGATTTGATGAAAATAGTAATGGTAAGTCTGAGGCCAAAATTTATTGTTTTCTGCAGCTGTCTACCGTATTTTAAATGAATGAAGTAACTTATAGCAACTTGTGAACACATATTTGCATTTTTTATTATGAATGAAATCAAATAAGAACAGACTCTGTATTAAGACAGCGAAGGGTGAAAGATAAATCAATGTGGTCTGGCATTACTGTTCATTTATTGTTCTCTCTTCTTTACATTGTCAATCTGGTTATGATTGTTCTGCGTTTGTATACCATATCTCCCATATGCTGATGGCAATGCCAAGATTGAGAAAGGCAAAAAGATGTTTGTGTTTTGTATGCTTATAAAGGTTAGTCTAACAGAGATGGCCGGCCAAATGGATTCTTAGTAGTTTATAGGAAAACCTATTTAGAATTCTCTCCTTTTGGAATTCCTTGACTAAGGAAAAAACAATTTAAATCCAGGAAGCTTGTTCAAGTGTAAAGCGCTTTCCACATGGAAATGCCAATGCAGCATCAGGAACTGCAACATAAACCATTTTTTTATTAGCATGCATGCATACCTATGTGTCTGATTAAATGCATATCCTCTATGTGTAAGAGTGGAAGACCAAAAACAATACCAAGAGCTGATGGAAGGCAGTCAAGGGCAGCAACTCTAGTATATAGAAATTGTAATGCATCATTCTCCTGTAATGAATTGCAGGAATTTAAGCATGGTAGACCTTACAGGAGATGGGAAATTTGTGGTTAGAGCCAGTTTTGTGATTAGCTATGAAAGATAAGTTTTCAAATAGTGGTAGTGTCTGATGGGTATTGAGTTTAAACTTTTCCTGTACTAATTTTTAGTGTTGAAATACCTCCCAATCTCATCGAGTTGCATTGCCCTTTATATAGTTTAGTGCTTTTAGTATTATGACATCCTGTTTCTCCCAATCTCATCGAGTTGCACTGCCCTTTATATACTTTAGTGCTTTTAGTATTATGACATCCTGTTTAGTTCCAAAATCTGAATTCAAACCATATAAATTAAAAGATGTGAACAGGGCTTGATATCTAGGGCAGACTTCTACCTAAGAAATAGAAGGAAGAATGTATTAGGCACAGTAGAAAACCGACAACATATACAAAGAAATATCACGGTTTGGCCAACAAGACTCTGCTAAGATCTATAAAAGGCACTGAAGATTTTATATAAAATAATATAATAACATGAGATGTTAAGTTACATCTGTCAACAAAAGCTACAGTGTGATTGGAGATGACAGCTTTGATTCATTGAGTTAGTCTTTTGCAAATGTCTACAATAAAATTCATAATTGATTCGAGCTGAATCCAAATTGTGTGGGAAGTGTTGAAGCGTGGTGGAAGGCGACTACTCGAAGTCTCCGGTAGGGTGGTGTGGTGTACATACTACCTACAAACACTTTGATGCTCATGCTAGTGAGAGATTGAAACGAGTGAGATGTAAGTTGACATAGCGTGTTCCTTGTATGTAGAGGAAATAAATTCTTATATAGTGGAGAGTCTATTGAGGACATTATCAAACATGTGGATTTCACTATAATGCGCAACTTGGCGTCTGATTGAAATCACATGGTCGCTACAACCCTCCGGAAGATTCCATGCACAGTTGGACCTGAGGCGTAGAGGTCCAACTCAGATGGGCCTTGGCTCAATCTAGAACAATAATGGACTCGACCCTTTTCTGAGCTTCACTAGGGTGGAAGTTCCATCACACACTGTTGCTGTCGTTTTTTTTTAAGTAAATGAAATATAAAAGCCAATGCTGTATTTGGTAAAGGGATTATTTGGGTGAACACGATTCACTGGCACAAGTGTGTAGATGTAATTTTGCAGAATGTGATTAATGCCAGAAAAGAAATAGAGTGTTGCTAATTGATGGTGTAAAACCGTGCACACAAAAACATGTTATAAAACCAAACCATTTGCTTTATGAAATTATGACTCAGTGGAGCTTCAGGCCCATCAACATCAGATAGGAACTAGAGTATGAGTGCTGTGTAGTTCAGAGAGAGCAGTACACTTACGCCACAGGGATGGGGTAACTTCAAAACCATGTTACTGATATTTACAGCACAAAAAAAGTTGAGAAAAAAGGTTATGGGAAATGGAATCACAATTCCTTTTCTTCCAGTGGTCCCTAATAAAGCTTTTCAGTTCTGTTCTGTCTATATTGACCTTTGCACCAACATTCTTTTTTTTATCATATCTTGTTTAAGATATGGTGTTCGTGTGGTTCCTTGCTTCAAACCTCACGTGACTACTAGTGCTAGCTACCATACCATGTATATTCTTCTTCTCTTGATATCAACTTCTCAACCACAAATTATGGTTATCTCTTAAAAATGACAACAAAAAATTGTTTAGATCTATGCATTCAGTTTTAACCTTAAGGTTCTGTTCTTTCTGTTATCTTTTTCTTTGGACTTTGAGATAATTATCTGTTCTAGGCATTCACTTTTATAATGATTTTGTCATTATAAAACTGTCCAAATACCATGCAACAGTTGTCATAGAATTAGCTTTATTCACTAAAAAAAGAACAAGGAATAATTAGTTTTTTTCCCCTCATGTTGTGTGCCAAACCAGATCAATTTATGTTTATATACTCAATTTTTGCACATTTGTTTTAATTTGCTTCACGACAAATTGATTTTTCAAAAAGCCATAATATTTAGAGATAAAAGATACCTGCACATATCAATCAGTCGTGAAATCAATTGATATTACTAGACCTTTTTTGTAATGAATACTCATAAAAACACATGTATGGTATGGTACAAATAATTTTGATCTATAATGGACCAACTACCATTTATATATTCAAAATAACAACCATTTATTATATACAAAAATGATTAAGCTTAAATTGTGAATGAATTTCAGTTAAAGACAAACCAACAGAGTACTATGGCTGAAACGACCATTATCATTAACTTTGAATCATCACGGATTCCTTTCTCCATTGAAACAAAAAGTAATACTAATTTTTCTAGATACTAAATTAAATCTCTAATCACATACTTAAAAGTCCCACCTTTTATCAATTGTATCACATAAAGCCGGTGAATAGAGACAATACTATACTTATGCTCATGGTTTTAAATTTTGGTTACGGCCATTGCAGCTATTGCGATGCATATTGTGATCATTGTGGTGTGAATTTATTTTGAATAGCATAAAATATTAGTATAATTTACTAGTTATCTTATAACTTACATATCTTCTATTTTCTTTGTAGGATCTCATATCTATCTCATTATCAATTGTCTATAACTTTAAAATATCTCCAATATCTTTTAAAATACTCTCTAAATCTATAATACAAAAACAAAGTAAGATAGAAAAATAATGTGTGTAATAACTACTACATAGTTTATTGCGGCTTTGATGTAGTGCGATGCGCGGCCATCATACCCACGATGTTGCGGTGTTGCAATGAGGTTTTTACTCTGATTTACAATCACACCGCAACTGCGGCCTGATATGGTTCCAGACACTACCACAACCACAATATTGCAGCCGCATCACGCGACGCGGATCACAATTTGAAACCATACACAAACCTCATAATAAATGATTAGATCATCCACAAACTTTGTTACTTTGTCACACAAATTTCTTTTCTTTTCATGTGAGAAAAGAATTCAAGAATTCAAGAAGTCTGTTCTCTTCTATCATTTCAAACTCCTAAAATGAAGAAAGGAAGTCCTGTGATACTCTCCCCCGCACATTTTGCAATACTCAAAACAGCACCTGACCATTTCCTGCTTTCTTACTATTGGTATACCAATCAACAGGTATGATAATGGAAAGATTGTTACATCATGTAACTCCTTATTGTCTTGTCATTTTGAATACAGTAGTTCACTTAGCACGGTTTTGGAAAAAAAGAGAAAGGCAATTTTCTAGTGGCATTGGTAAAAGTTTAGCCATCCCGTTGATATCAATCATCTACTTGTTATAGTTATCAGTGCCAATCTCCATTTCCATTTAACCACACAATATATAACAGTGATACTCACACAGTAGAGTCAAAGAGTCACATTGCATTGATGATTAATCATTTTCTACCCGCAAAAGTTGTAACAGAAGTGTGATTTTGAACATTGTTACATTATTATTAATTAATGTAAACAAACAAAAAAAGTGTTGTTGATTGCAGTTCATGAAAAAGTAGCTGTTTGTTCAATATTCATTTTGTTACACATACTTAGCAAGACTACAAGAGTGCAGGCCTATATATATATTTTTTGAAAGAAAGATGCTTATAGCATTTCATTTATAATAATAGATTCAATACATTGTGGGATAACAAAATAAGTAATGAGACTAGCTAAAGATATGGCTTCTCTAGCTAAGGCATGAGCGGCCGCATTCGCTTGTCGCCTATATATATGATACGAATATGTAGATATGTGAAATTTTAGAAATTTAGAATAAGGTATGATCTAGATTTGTTTACAAATCTTTTATAAAAAAAAGTTAGGCAAAATTGCACACACGGTCCTTTAAGTTTAACTATTATTTTAGACTGGTCATTTTAGTTTATTTTTTTAATTGCTCATTTATGATAGATTTTGTTTGTACTATTAGCCTTTAAGTTATCTTATGTTGCATTATATTCCTTTAAGTTATATTTTGTGATATTGCAAACCACACATTTTGTTGCATAATTAGAAATGAACAACACGCAAGTGTCCATCCGTCACATCTCACGATAGAGATAAATGACTTATTGTTTTAAGTTCGTAAATTTTAATCATTCCCACTAAACGAGGACATTGTTGCGAACAATCAGATGCTTTGGTTTTAAAGTTTTTTGATTTGAGAATTGAGGAAGAAGAAGTGACAAGAGAATGAATTTGAACATAACTGACTTATCTATGTAAATTTTCTCGATATTAAAATACCGCATGTACTTTACGGGAGAGGATCGTCTCAATCGACATGAGAGTCCAATCTTTTTTTCTAGCCTTTGATTTGGCATGAGAAAGATAAAAAAAAAAGGTAAAGGTGGAATTATATGAAGATTTGTCCACATGAGAAACATGAGGAAAAACAGCTTGAGGCAATCTTTGGTGTTCAACCACCTTGTCTCACATTTTTTTAATCATTCATGTTTTAGGATGCATATCTGGAAAGTAGTCATAGATATTTAGAAAAGTTACTTTTTTTTTGTCCGAAAGAAAAGTTACATTTTTTTCTTATTGTTTTTCACTAAATTTAGACACTAATTATGAAGCCTAATCATATATGACTATGAGAAGAAGAAAAAAACAGATATGAATTGATAGACTTAAGGGCGTAGCAATAGGGCTGAATTTTTATTTTATATTTTAGTTCGTTCAAAAAAATTTGTTCTAAAGTTTTTTTGGTGAATGGGACAAAGCATATGAAATATTTAATTGAAAGCAACTTAATACCCCTAAGGAGTCAGGACAAGTAGAAGAGAATCAACCTCTTTTCATATTTTGGAGGATACCAATAGGATATAAAATTATAAAAACTCCAATAAGAAGAGGTTAGCGTAGCATGTCAAGTTATTTGTTGTTTCCTCTGGACTTCATGTTGTAGGGTTTGGCTCTAACTAAAGATTATTGTTAACATGATGTCTCAATCAAAAACTACTGAAAAAATGAGTAATGCTAGTAACACTTACTCTAACATTCTCCGTCCAATATTTATTCCCTACCATTTTAAAAATAGATCCTAAAATGGTGGAACTCTGGTGATTTCACAAAGTAAAAAAAGTGAACGTTGAAAAAAAAAATGTTAAAATAAGTGTTTCTAACACATAAATAATTATTGTTAGACGAAACCAAATCTTCATTATACTCGTCTATTGTTTTTGAGCACTTTCTTAATAAATTAGCGTTGGAAATAGATTCTATGCAATCAAAACAATTTTTTTTTTTTATAAGCAACACAACTTCAGATTTAAACAAAGTTTCAATCAAATGACCATAGGTAAAAATAGGGAAGAGCTAAAAATATATAGATACTATATTGATATACAGAGTTGACAAATTGATTAACATCCTTGATTATCTAAATGAACTACATTATGGAACAAATCAAATCAAGGGTTGAAAATAATGTTCCCACATTTGCATTTCCAACTCATAGGTTTATAGTTGGAATTATCTTGCCTCCTAGCATAAGCAACTGTAGACAGAGTTGAAGGGTTGATCTTTCCAGTCATTGCTCGTGGATTTTCTGGAACTTGAATAGCCTCACAGTGACCACAGAATCTGCACCTTGTATCACATTTTGGTGGCCTCGATCCTATCTGCTTCCTCACCATCACCTTGTTATCACCTAATGTCTGCATAAATCAACATAAATTAAATTCTTCCTATATCACTCATCTTAATTAGAAAAGACCGAGTAAAAGAGTTGTCGGCTCAGTGGTAAGAGTTTAACTGCAATTTCAAAGGATATAGTAAAATACCTCGAGGACTATTGTAAAATAGTAATTTGTGATACAATTTAATTAATGAAAAAATTTAGAAGAGGTAGGAAAATAATTTTTAAATGTAAACAAAATTTACCTGGTGAAAACCATTTTGGTTCAAAGTCTTTCTACCTGTAAGAGCAAAAGAAGAAAAAAAATACAAAAGAAAATATTAGTTGAAGTAGGAGTTATAGTCTCTACTACTCTCTACTCTCTACTTGGAAGATCTACAAATTGTTCATGTTACCTTCAGTTACAAGTCCCTTTTGTGTCAAGCTTGAAACTATGAGAAAGAGAAGAGAAATGGTAATGAAACTGAATCTTTGACCACAAATGACATGATGATATTCATTCTTCATTTGAGGGAGAATTCTTTAGAGAAAAGTGATAAAGAAAGGGAGAATCTGAGAAGTGAAGGGACAGATTGTAAAAGATGAAGCAAAATAGCACAAACTGAATGACACTATAGAAAGTGGGAAGAAGCAATATATTGGTAAAAAAATAGGCTTTTATGTTGAAGTGATGGAACATAGAAAGACAAAAGAGAAAAATGCAGATGGGCAAAAAAAGGAGGAGCCCTGAAAAGGGAAACACCTCTCCTTTGATTGACGAGCCTTTATCCAAACAATAATCCAAAAGTATATATTATATGCACAATAATAATAATAATTGCAGAAGGGAGTGTGTATATTTATATATATTGACTAAAGGATCTCATAACAAAATATGTATTCGCCTTTGCAAGAGTATAAACGGCTCATTGGTTTGTCTTATAATAAACTCAACCTGTAAGTATTAAAACAAAGTAGAAAAAAAGAGTCGTACAATAACCTTTCTTGTGACAATGGAATGTGGTCATCACAAATAATAGGTTTTTGATATTGAAACATCACATTTTGGAGATTATGAAAGGTTCTGTTCCATGCAGTCAAATAATGATCGCATAAAGATCTTAATTTTTCAATTTCGATTAATAATTTACTTAAAATTTAACCTTTTGATTTATTTATCAAAATTTAATTCGAAAGTTCCGATTTTCAATTAAACGATATCCAATACATGATTGCAGAACTCTCACACTCTAAGGAGATCTGAATACTTTTTTCTTATTCTTTTTTTCAAACATCATTTACCATATAATATGAGAGACAATTATTAAGCATAAGAACCACAAATAGAGACACACATAAACTAGAATAAGCAAAAAGCCACCAATTTCACTATATCTGATGTGAGTGACAAGCTCACACAAACGGACATGGATTTACAGCTAGATTTTTTTTGTTTCTCCATATTTTTTAATTGCAAGAGATATAAACAAAAAAGTAAACATCAACACCATATTTTTTACTTTGATATGTAATCCATCGCATACTCATTCTTATTGTATTTTATATGTCCGATATTCTGTGTCAATTTTGGGGGTAGCACTTGGGTGCCATTGACTTTTGGTGTCATTAGTACCTTTGTGTCTATCTCTCTCTTAACAACTCATTCTCTCTCATCTAAATAATTTATTTTAATCATTCTTTCTTCAATGACACCAAAAAACTAAGGCACCCAAGTACTTCCCGTCAATTTTATAATAGATTTACCATTTTCTTTTACATATTCCTCAGATACATTTGCTATGGTTTTTAACATAAATCTTGGGATTGTAGTGCCCCTTTGTATTAAAAGCAGTGACATTCCCCTCTCATAGTATTATCCTTTCAATCTATCGTTAATCATTATGCAATCACATGAGATCCCAGAAACCACCTTTCCTTTTCTGGTTGGGTTTGATAAATCTTGTGGCATAGTAGTTTAAGAAAGGATTAAAAATGATGTGTATAATCACTGAAAATCAGTGAAAGAGCTTCCACGATATATTATTCTCACAATTATGATGATTTTTGGTGGAATTGTTTTCTTAACAATAGAGGTAGAAGAATGCTAGGCGAAATTAGATTTCAAAATATAGGAAAAGGATAATTAGTAACGAAAAAAATGAAATTTCTTACAAATTTTATCGTCATATGTAAAATTTAGTGGCGGAATTAAAGGAGGATTTTACGTTTTTCCTCTCTTAATCTCCCTCGTTACTTTTTGTTTTTTTAGTAGTTGCTAGATCTAAGTTTAGTTGGTTTTTAAAATTTAGAGTGATGACCATTTTAGGTATTGAGAAAATTCGCAAGATCTAATTTAATTATTTAGAAAAATAAAAACAATTTTTAATTTTGATGAAATAAACCCGAACAAATTAGTCATTATCTTATTTACATTTTGTTTGGTTGATAAAAGAAATATAGAGAAAAGAAAAGAAATTAAAAAGAAGAGGTTATTTAGTAGTTTGGTTATGAGAGAAATTGAAAGAAAGTTATGCTAGAAAGAAATATGCGTATTTATTAAATGGCATAAATATATCGCCAAAAAAAATAAAATGAAAATAAACATCCTTAAACTGAAATTTTATTTTAATTTTCTCTTGGACTAAATTGGGTCTTGAGAATTTTCCATGAGACTAAAATGGATCTTTACTCTATTGTTTTTGATTTTGATGTCCTGTACTATGTAACGCCTTATTTCTATTAAAGCGATAATACACGCGAATAATATAAATATTCAAGAAATAGACGCTACGTCTTCACATCAAAATTCAAACAACATGCATATATAAAATTCATCAAAAGTCGCAACGGATATAAGTCATACATCTCCAAAATATACATGTCATAAGATCAATATACATCAACATATAAAATCTCTAAACCCAACAAATGGGCAAAATCTCCACAACATAAATAAATCCAGAATAATCAATCTAGAATAATTCTACAGACAGACATCCTAGATCAGAGCCTACTCTAAGACTCAACAAAAAACGATAACGAAGATAGCTCCCGCTATCCAAGCACTCCCCAAGCAACCAACAACTACTCCTGCACGTCGTCTACCCATTCATACAAATAGGTAGGCGGTCCACCACAGACCACTGGGGGTAAGCTTCACATCAATCATAATCAACATATGAAAACATAAGCATTCAAGGATTCATACATATCACATATAAAT
>Ga0228710_1005692_pt1 | contig 19247 bp, 10 predicted proteins | sample MedpolnodulmetaG_FD_177995 | JGI IMG/M metagenome (GOLD analysis project Ga0228710, IMG submission 177995) | Root nodule microbial communities from Medicago polymorpha collected in Santa Monica, California, United States - pink nodules | ecosystem: Host-associated > Plants > Roots > Nodule...
ATATATATATATATATATATATATAAAAGATAACTTGAAACAAACAGACTCTAATATATAGTTTAATTTTGCCGATTTTTTTTTATTTTGGATTGACAGTTTTTTTATTTGAAAATGGGTCAAGAGCAATTAAATTGATAAAAATATATATCATTGCTCAATTGGCCACTTCAATTCCTCATAGGCCCCTCAAAACTGCCTCTTTTTGGAATTACGAACAGAACTTGTAACTCTCAATCGCTCAATATTGGGTGTTATAATTCGATTTGATTTCGCACACTACTTCCCCTATCTTCTTATTTCATCCTTCATCCTAAGTTTCAATTTGTTTGTGAAAAAAGTGTGCCTCAAATTATAATTAAATGATTTATAAATGGTTCTTATACTCATTTGACATCAAGGAATATGTATTAAATCTTTTAAATCAATTGCATTGTTTTTTTTAACCTGCGATGACGTTAATCAGGAGTTAAGACACACTACTGGATCGAGGCCTAACTCCCCATTTGTTCAACACACTAGTTTACTTATTTTAGTTTCATATTTATGTTTTTAAATTATAATTTAGTTTTTTATTTTGTTTTGTGCTTTATTTATAAGTATCGTTGAACATCTGTTGACCCAGAATCAAACAATCTTGAAGCTTCCATTGATTTTAAATCAAACATTGTCGAGGCTTTCGTTGATTTGAAAGAGAGCATTGTTAATCCAGATGTTTCTAAACTTGTTAATAATAAAGTTGATACACCAAAATAATTTTTCTATAAATGGGAAATATAAAGTTAGAGATACTTTGATTAATTGGGTCCGTCGTCAAACATCAACGGATGGATTTACCTTAATAAATTATAGGAAAAACAATCAATCATGGTGTTGAATGAATAGCATCAAAGTTAGTCTTGGATTGTGAAATGGATGGTGTGTACCAAGGAACCAAGAAACAGTTGAAGCGAGAGGACACAAAGTCATGTAAATTTAGGTTGTGTGGTTATTTGTTGAAATATCAATTGAATGGCCACTTTGTATTGTTTCTAAAGTGCACAACTATCTCATGGAGTCAAAGTTAGAATGTCATATTCTTACATGAGGCAGAGAAAGAGTATGTTGCGGATATAACAAGGAATATGGTGGAACCAAAAAACATCTTGATTACTTTGAAAGACAAAAGGAAAGACAATGTATCGGCAATAAAACATGTTTACAACACACGTCAAAGATACAAAAGTCCATAAGAGCTGAAAGGTCAGAAATAAAACACTTGTTTAAATGTTTAGATGATCACAACTATGATTACAAGTTTAGAATTGTAGGCTAATCTACAACTATTTAGGATATTTTATGGGCAGATCCTAAATATGTAAAGTTGTTTAACATTTTGTATTTTTTTTTTTTTTATGGATTCCAACTATATAAAATCAATCAGTATAAAATTTCATTGTTTGGGATAGAATGGGTCACCTTAAGAGAGTTGACGTATTCTGCATTTTTTTTTATGAAAAAAAGGATAATTTCACTCGAGTTCTATAAATGTGTCTTGATCTTTTGAAATCTAAACACAATATGTAAAAGGTGATTGTGACTGACAGGGATACCGCATTGATTATTGTCGTAACTATCTTCCCTATTTATATTGTGTTTCTATGGGTATCATATTTACAAAAATGTGAGTGCCAGCTACAAAACAGTTTGCAAATTCAAAGATATCAACTAGGTGGATGCCAAAAAGTTAGATTCCAAAGAGAAGGGGGCGAAGGTGAAGTCCACATAATTATGCAACAACATCATAGATGTGTGGAAAAATAGGGTAGAATCTACTTCTGAAGAATCATAAGTTGGTTATTGTTGTTGAATTGTGAGTGGTTGTTGAATTATGATTGGTGATCTTGTAAATTATGTTTCAGCCTAATTCATGTATGGTTTGAGTCATAACCCCCAATCATATCAGTTTGTATGCCTCGAACCTTGCCGAAATGAAAAAAAGAGGTCAGGTCATAACCTACGAATAAGTGTGATCGGGAGTTACTACCAAAGAGAGGCATTTTGGAATATTTGAGAGTTGTGATCAATTTAAGAAGCATTCTGAACAATATTTATAAAAAATAATAATATAAAAAAAAAAAACATTGTAAAGGGTGAATGTAAGCAAGGTATTGAGCCAAACCTTTTTTTTCACTTTCATTGTAAATGGCCAAAAACTTTCTAGTGACAAATGTATGCAAGAGATAAGTTTTTTTTTTAAGAAAAAACAGAAAAGACATAGTTTATCATAGTTCATAATGAATGATCAACCCGAGCTCAATGTTTTTTTTTGTTACAAGAGCTCAATGCCCTTTGAAAAATCTTTGTGTTGTTTTCTTAGTTTGATTTTTGTTTATTTAGATTCAAGAGTAAGTCTATTGTGAATTATGACCCATGTTTAGAATATATATTTTTGAATGATTTTTTAAATGTACAGAATATTATTGGGAGGACTAAGGTCTTTTTCGATTGAATTGTTTAAGTTTATATGTTAATATAAGTAGTTGTGAGACTCTTTGAGAGAATTTATGAAAACAAATTTATGACATGTTTATAAGTTGTTTTCAACTTATGTTTATAAGCTCTCCAATCTAACTTATAAAACAGTTTATAACTTTTATGTTAACAATTTATTTTAATTTTGTCTTTTGTTATAGATCATTGCGACATTTAACATGGACCGCTGTTATGGTTTTCCATGATGGTCCAACGCTTGTGAACCATTAGATTGAGCAAGTGTGTAGATTTTATCATAGGTCATAACTTGATTATACACATAGTATCTTCACTTATCATGGATAAAAAAAATTGTCAAGTTATCTAGTGGCTAAAAATTTACCCCTTAAAATGAATAAGTGGAGAATCATAGGTTTGAACTCCTACTTGCATATATAATGTGGCGTCCATACCAATTGATCTATGACGATGAAGATTAATAGTGGTTGATGTTAAATGCAACTATAATCCACAATTAATGGTTGACCAGAGCTCAACACCTTTTAAGAAATCTTTGCATTGTCTTCTAGTTTGATTTTTGTTTATTCCGTTTATAGTGTAAGTATATGGTGAATTGTAACTCATATTTAGAATATATGTTTCAAATAATTTTCTACACAGACCGAATATTCTTAAGAGGACTAAATGTCTTCTTGGATTGATTTGCTTAGGTTTATATATTAGTATAAGTAGATAAGACTCTTTGAGAAACTTATGAAAACAAAATCATGTTTATAAGCTATTTTTAGTTTATTTTCATAAGGTATCCAATATAGCTTATAAAACATGTTATAAATTATATGTTAACAATTTAATTTAATTTATCTTTTATCTTATAAGCAATTTCTACATAAACATTTATATTATAAGCTTGCAAATTAAAATATTTATCCAATTAGAATCCGAGGATAATCTGGTTTTGAAAGTGTTTGGCAACGGCAATTTTTTTTTATTTGCTTGTTATACTCGTCAAGTCGTAGATGTTTCCATCAAAGTAGAAAATAAGTTAACAAAAGTGAATTAGAGTCTAATTTTTAGTTAGGTTGATGTTGGAGTAATATTTAGAGAAACTCCACAAGATTTAGATGCAATTTACTTTTTTCATATATCATCACGATAAACATTTTAGATAGTTTAAAATTTTGGCCCCTCCCAAAATACAAAAAATCAGTAAATAATCAGTCTAATTTTCAAATTAATTTTTTCCTTAGAAATTAATAATTTTAAAATAATTAGGTGTGTCGTTTTCTTTGGACTGAAATTAGGTGTGGCGTTTAAGAAACCTAAAATAATAAGATTTAAATTAGATTAGATGAAACGTAACTTTTAATTTGTTGATGGAAATCATGACTTTGTAGGCAAGATAAGCTTTATCTTTTTGGCTTTTATTAGTTTATTTAATTTAAAATTAAATAAAATATTTTCTCTTTCATAATTCACTCATTCACGGGGTAAGGAAAGTCTTTTCCAACTACGGCAGCTACCGGCTACAAGGACCAATCCCCACTGTCACGTGACATTGCATGCGTTCAGATTCTGGTAGCTAATAAAGATTTTCTTCAATTACTTTTTCTTTATGGTCTTGCTGATTTGAGTCGTAAAAAATTAAAAATACATAATAATGAACCTAAAAAGAGAGTTTTGTATTGAAATCATAATATATTTAACTTGTAAAGAGTTGAATGCAAAGCTTTTAAAATATTTACTTTTAAATTGAATTTATTAATATATGCTTTCAAAGTCACGCGTTAGTATTTGCATTTTCTTTATTTTTTGCTATCTCAACGTCTTAAATTAAATAACGTAGTTTGATTATATACATCATTCATATAATATATTTTGATAATATTTTTTTTTATTATATAAAAATATATTGTAGAATATAAAGTGTTGTTGGATTTTGTCTATAAATATTTTTAAGACATTTACATTTTATAATTTTTGTTAATATATAATTAAAAATATTAAATGTCAAAGATGTGTATCGTCATGTGTACAATAATAATAAAATATATAATTTATTTAAAATGGGTTAGACCCGTCGGGTTGAATTGTCTAACCCGCTTTTTTTAGTATGGGTGAGTTGAGATTTTGAACCCGACACTAGTAGGGTGTCCGCTCCATTTAACTTGCTAAAAAGCGAGGCAGACGAGTTGACTCGTTGGGTTGATACATTAAAAATAAACTCTCTTTTTCACTTCTTTTTATTTATAAGTCACTATTAATTTTTCAATTTTCTCCTCCTTATATAGTGGAGAAAAAATTCAATTAATTTGATCACTTTTATTTCATGATTTTAGCCTCATATTTTTAACTCTTAATCAATTAATAACTCATGAAGTTTTATTTTGAATGTCTTATCGAGCTATTGTAGATTTTTATATGATGCAATTTTTACGTTTGAATGATTATTTTCATTTTTTTTAGTGGGGTCAATAGTTATATATTTAGTCCTCGTGAGCTTAACTCAGTTGGTATGGACAATGTATAATATATGCAAGTTACATGGTTCAAACCCTAACCACAAAAAAAAAAGTTATATATTTAGATTTCCTTAAATTGACTTTAAATTTATATGTATATATATTTAAATTGTTTATGTTAAGTTTTTAATTAATATTTTTTTTAAAAAAAAACATTGACAGGTCAACTCGTTGGTCTGCTGTAAAATGGGGAATGATGAGATTTTCAACCTTACATCTCTAGTTGGTCCGCTCCTTTTTAGATAGGTTATTGACGGGCGGGACAGGTTCGCCCTTTTTATGTTCTATTTATTTTGGGCCAGATGGAGTAAATTTTATTCAGTATTAGAATCTCACAACACACAGAGAGAGATCGTAGATAAAAATTTATATATTTTTGGATATCATGGAAAAAATTAATCTTTTTTGGTATAGAATACAAATATAGTCGAACTTGACCGATGTTTTTTTCGATATATAAAATGATAAATATTATTAAAAACTCACATACACAGGTGAAGAAGTGTTAGATTGAAATTTCAACAGGCTCAATTAATGCAGTCAACAAGAGTTCTTTCAGGAATTAAAGTCATTGTCTTCAGCATGAAGATTTCGACATGGTCTGCGACTTAGCATTTGGTAGAGTTCGAGAGCTTTGGAGTTCGGCAAGAGGCAGAGTAGAGAGAAGTTTGGTGCAACAGCTTCTTTATTGAAGACATGGGGACATACCATTTTTTTTAATGGAAGGAGTGCAGTTTGTGGCGGTTAACTATTTGCAATTGTGTTCACTATGTATAAATAGTAGTTTTCAAATGAAAAATAGGTGGCAAATCACTAATTGAATTCTAGAACTCGAAGTACCAGTGTTTAGAGAAAAGAGTCATACAAAATGTATGTAATCTAATTTGTCAAACCACATTTTACATTAATGCAATGCAATTTACCTTTCCTTTAAGTTTATGCTTTTAAACTTTTAAGTCTTTTACTTGCATTTCCTTTACTTTTCTCTGTCGAGAGACAATTGTTTTTATACACAAATTCGTCTTGTTCATAAAGCAACCTATGAATATGATGAAATTTCACACACTTTCTGAAAAAAGATTGCACAACATATCTTAGGATTTCTGATTTGATCCTGCTTGTAATAATCAAAACTAGTCTTCTTGTTTACCAAAAACACCGGTAAACAAGAAGCTGTAGAAGAACTCTTGTTATGTTAGCGGACCTAACAATTTCGACATTTATATTAATTGAATTAGGATTTATGATTGACTTAACCGATATTTGATATTTTTAAAATATTTATTAAGAGAAATCAAACAACATCATATGTATCAACATTTGTATTTAGTAGAAAAATATGGTGAAAGTAAGTTATGTGAACACTGCAGATGGACAAACAACGACATGTATTTAAGAAGGGAAGGAAAATCCCCGTAAGCTTAACTCAGTTGGTAGGGATATTGCATATTACATATAGGGGCCGGAGTTCGAACCCCGAACATTCCACTTCTCCACAATTTAATTGTGTGAGTTCTAGCCACTAGGCTACTTGACAAAAAAAAAAGGGAAGGAAATTTACTTATTTTCTTGACATAGCTATTTATTTATTTATTTATCAAGACAATACTCCATACTGCTATGATAAATTTTTTTGAAATATTAACGAGTGTTTCTGGGATATTGTTTAAAGATTATAAATGATAAATAATTATGAACATGCGTGTATTTAACTTATTAAAAATTGAAATATTTGACTTTTAAAAAATAATTGTTTATTTTAAAATGTTAAAAAGTACTATCATGGGACCACTTTTTAACAATTCCCTTATTTTTTTTATTGAAAACAATAATACATTGAATGTGTCAATTTATTGTTAATTGGATGGGCACCATTTTCAAATTGAATTATGTCCAAACAAAAAGTCTTTAATTTGATTCATAATTAGTGATACTTTTTCTTGAATACGCACTAATTATAATAGGAGCTATTTTGTGGTGCAATGATTTTTTTACATTATTTAACGTGTAGACAAAAGAAGAGTCTAGTAATGCTTGAATACCAAAAGAATAAATGGGTGAAAAAGCAAGAATTGAGACTTCCAAAAGTATCCAATGCTAATACTTTTTTTTCACGAGAACAATTCTCCTAAAATATCAACCAAACAATCACTTTATTAACATCAAAGAAAAAAATCACTTTAATTCTTCAAGCATGAAAAAAAAAGTATATGCATTTTTATCCTTATACATATACGAATAGTCGCAATAGTATTTTAATGTATCGAAATTTTAAAATAGTTCACAATTGTATATTGTGTTAGTCAAAATTGTTTTTTATGTTAAAATATTTTGTTAATTTTATCATATTAATCCCTCGATATATTTACTTATTATCATATCAGCCCCTATAAGTATTTACTTATTGTTGTATCAATCCTTATATGAAAAGAGTTAATGTCGTTATTAAAGAATTATTTTAACGTCAAAGACTGACTAACGAATTTCACAATCATGGATTATTTTGTAATTTCGATACATTGATAAACTATAATGACTATTTGTTGCACATTCAATGATAAAAATGGCTATAACCGCCAGGTGCGGATACATAAATGGGCTATGTGGGGCTAAAGCCCCACGTGCCTTTTTCCTATTTTTTTTTTATATAATAGATAGATATAACACAAAAGAACAAGTCAGTAAATGAGTAAACTATCTCTTTTACAGCGTGTTTCATATTTGAGTTCCGCAAAGTCATTTGTACTTTTTGATGTGAACAAATTATTGAGGATGATTGAGTTTTATCTAAATGATTTTATTGATGTGTCAGAAGTGGTGTTACGCCATCAACTTATGAATTATATTACAAATGTTCGATCTAACCGAAAATTTACTAAGTCGAAAGGGCTTTCAGATCTTTGTGCAAAACTTGTGGAAACAAATAAATGCAACACATTTGTTATGTTTATAAACTTTTGAGGTTGACTTTGCTCTTGCCAGTAGCAACTGCAAGTGTTGAACGTGCTTTTTCAGTTGTGAAGAGTAACCTATGTAACAAAATGAGTGATAAATGCTAAATGACCGTCTTGTAACTTATATAGAAAGAGATGTTCTTTTAACAATTAGCAATGATGCCATTTTAGTTCATTTTCAACGAATGAATATGAGACGAGATTTTCATTGTAATGTATGTATCAAACAATATTATTTCTTATTTTTAATATAGTTTGCATTATTTTTTCTTTAAAAATTTAGGCCTACATATACCAAAAGTATGCATCCACCCTTGATCACTGGATATACAAATAGAAGGATATTGCCAATTTTTTTTGGAATATTCTTTGATATTTCTTAGAAAATTTAATTTCTTTACCTAAGGACAACTTTTTCTTACCAGATATTTAAGGACAGCTTAATAATTTTAAAAATTCAAATCTTTAATTATTATTGTTAGCGGGTGAAATTAGATATTTTTGTTTTAAAATGAGTTTTTAAGTGTGTAGTGTACGCACTACTCATCTATATTTTTAAGCATCCCTACCTAATGATCATTTAACCTCTGCAATGCAGCACTTCATAAAATTTATTAAATAGGTCGCACCAAATACCAAATTCTATATATCAACTACATTTTAACAATAATTTATATTTTTCTACCAATAGCTCTAACTTTAATAATATTAAATATTATTTTAACAAAACAATTGGTTAAGAGACCCGCATATCATAAAGAGTACAATGACGTAAAATACTTATGTACCATTGGGATACCAATATTATATAACATTGATCAATGAAGGTGTGCATCGTAGGAAGGTTTAAATAAGAAATAGAAAAAAATTGCATGTGAAGTGCTAAACACACCTTCATTGACCAATGTTATATAACATTGACATCCCAATAGTGCACAAGTGCTATCCATAGTATACTTGTATGAGCATTTTATCTCACTTCATTCTAAATAAGCGTACTTTTTTTATTATTCTCCAATGAGAATAGCTATTAAGTATCACTTGTTAATAGGCAATGAAGTCTCTATTGAAGATGCTCTTAACAATATACCGTTCTTTGATCGTTTTAATTAATTTGATAAAAAAAATTATTGTGCTCTCTTCTATTTTTTCCCACTCTCCAATTTCTTAAGAAGGTTTTCAAGGGCATTGATTATTTCTTTATCAACATATTTCTTTTTTTGGGTTACCTTGATATTGGTATGAAATTTCCACCGCCGCTTAACATTGACTTTATCAACATGTTTATAATTATGTCACATATATTTTTGCAATATGTAATATTTTCATGAAAATATTAACTAATAATCTCTTATCAAGAGCAAACTTCAAAAATAATATAATAATATAAATTGTCTTTATTTGGCAAATGGTGTTGGAGATTGAGGGAGAAAAAATATTGTTTGTGGTATAGAGTTTTAGCAGCGAAATATAGTGTGGAGGGTGGATCTTTAGGCAATGGGGGGAGATTGGCTTCAGTGTGGTGGAGTAATTTGATTAGCATTTAGAGGGGTGATGGAGAGGGAGTTGGTAGTTGGTTTATTGATCACTTACAGAGAGAGGTGAGGGATGGAGTAGAAACTTTATTTTGGTGGGATCCTTAGTTGGAGGGAGGATCTTTGGTTGGAGGGAGGATCTTTGAAAGATAGATTCAATCGTATTTTTTTTATCTTTCTGACAACAAATTGACAACTGTGGAGGACATGTTTCTTTTAGGTTGGGGAAGGGATGCAAGGCTTGGAAATGACGAAGGAGGTTGTTCGCTTGGGAGGAAGAATTGGGGAGGGAATGTTGTACTCTTTTACTACCAATTGTTTTACTGACTTGTATGAATGACATGTTGATTTGGCAACTTCATGCCACTTCAAAGTACAATGTTATTAGTGCTTACAACTTTTTGACATCAAGGGATCAACCTTGAAACAATGATCACAATACTATTATTTGGTACAAGGAGGTTCATTTAAAAGTCAACATCTTCGCTTGGGGTTTATTACGTAACTGTCTTCAAACAACCGACAACTTAATCAGGAGGACGGTCCTTTTACCAAATACGCTGTTTTGCTCAGACTGATGTGGTTCTCGAGAGGATATTGATCATATGTTTTTGACTTGTGACTATTTTGACCAAATTTGGTGTGATATTTATAATTGGCCTGGATTGGTTTCAGTCACACCAGCTCATGTAAATCATCATATTAACTAATTCTGATCGTTGGGTGGCTTCTCAAAGAACATTTGTTCTGCTTTTTGTTTAATTAGACTCTCTTTCGTTTGGATTATTTGGCGTGACAAGAATGCTAGAGTTTTTCAACAAAATGAGAATTCTATCAATCAACTTATCGATAAAATTAAGTTACAATCATTCTGGTGGTTGAAGGCGAATGATCCTAATTTTGCTTTCAATTATCACATGTGGTGCCTTAATTCCCTTTTATGTTTGAGAGTTCTTGTTTAGTTTATGTAGCTTATGACTCTCTATCGCTTACATTATCTATGGTAACTTGATGTAACAAGTATTTTTCTTCCTTAGTTTTTCTTTGACACTTCTTGTGTTGGAGAGACTAAGTTTTGATTATAATATTCCATTTTAACTTCTTAAAAAAAATATAAATTGTCAAATAAATTTAATTTAATACTACAATATTTCTTAATTCACGTTGTTTACTCTATGAAATTCTAAATGTAGGAATATATATATGTAAGTATTTTTTTAGTATGTAAACAAAGTGAGAAACTTATGTGAAACTCACACATAACAGCGATATCTTAGATTTGAACTCATGTAAAGATTTTCAACCTGACAATATCGGCATTGTTAATTGACCTCTGTTCACGTACAATATTTCTTTAATATTACTAATAAATAGTACTCCATCCGTCTCACAATAATTGTCTATTTATTATTTTTTCTTTTTTTCAATACAATTGTCACTTTAGATTACCAATGCAGCATTTTGTTTCCATTATTATACTCTTATTTATTGAATTTCATCCAACTTAACTACTCTACTAACTACAATTAATAATAGTGTTTTAGTAAATGATACTAATTTTACCATCAAAATCAACATAATTAATTATTTCCTTAATAATCGTGCATAAACTTTTTTCGATAAACTTTTTTTTTGTGTGAATTAGGTATCCTTTACATCTGCGCGCAACTGCAAACACTAATTTGTTGAGTCAGATAGAACCTCGATAGGTGGTATAGCACCCCCTTGAGAGATTTAATCCAAGTGTTGTTGATTTTTGACGAAATATCAAATATTAGTAAAAGAAAAGCATTTTAAAATAAATACTTTTCAGCATGTTATTTATTGCTGATTGAAGAAAAAGATGTATATTAAACAGGGGTATGTAGGTAAAGAAATAATTAATGTAGTTGGAATAACAAAGGTGTCTTATAAAAAGGGACAAAAAAATCTCAAAACGGTATGATAATTAGGGACGGAGGTAGTAATTATCACAATTGTTTAGTGATAATTTAATATTAAAAAGTATTTCAACAAATTAATAAATGCCGATAATTTTGTATGCAAAAGATAACTTATTATTAGTTTACAAAATATTCTGTCAATTATAAAAAAAAGTCAAAATAGAAGAATTGAAAAAATAGAAAGTAATAAATAATAAATGATTTGATATTAAAGAAATATGAATATTTTGTTGATATTATAAAATAATGTATAATTTAAGACAATTTCTATTTTATAAAATGACTCATAATTTTATTGTTCATTGCATCTCTTTTTTTGAAGATGAAATAATATATTTTAAGATACGGGTCAGGTTGACCCATCTAGCCGTGTAACCCACTACAAATTATGTTGGATTCAATTTTAATTGTCAATGAATCAAGTGGACCAAAGTACTACAACTCATTTATATAGAGTTGGTCTATCCGGCTAAGGCGGACCGGACCGACACATTTGACAACTCTAATTAAATTTTGAGAAATACTCGAATATGTGTCCCATTCTCTTATAATCAAATTTGTATTTACGAGATAATTGTGACAATTGTTTTTTTTTTGACATATTGTGACAATTGTTTAGCAACGACAAATTTATATTAAAAAATATTTCGCACAAATTAATAAATGCAGTCAAGTTTAGTCAAGTTTGTATGAAAAAGATAACTTATAATTATTTTACAAAACTATTCGTTATCAATAATATAATAAAAAAGAGTCAAAGTAGAAATTTGAAAAAATGGAAAGTAATAAATAATAGGTCTTTACCCCCTGTAATATAGGTCATTTTCGGTTTTCTCTTCTGTAAATTCTTTTTTTTTGATTTACCTCCTGTAAAAAAAATTGTTTTGGTTTACCCCCTAATAGGCCAAACAAAAACGAAAAATTTCTTGTTAAAAAAATAAAATTGGTTTTTGTTTCGCCTATTAGGGGGTAAATCAAAACAATTTTTTTTACAGGGGGTAAATCAAAAAATAATTTTTTTACAGGGGGGAAACCAGAAATGACCTATATTACAGCCTGTAATTTACAGGGGTAAAGACCTATTAACCCTAAATAATAAATGATTTCACATGAAATGAAATATGAATATTTTATTGATGTTAGTATGAAAAAGATAACTTATAATTATTTTATAAAATTATTCTTTATCAATAATATAAAAAAAGTCAAAGTAGAAAAATTAAAAAAATGGAAAGTAATAAATAATAAATGATTTCACATGAAAAGAAATACGAATATTTTATTAATGTTATAAAATATTTATATTTTAAGACAATTTTATTTTATAAAGTGAGAAATAATTTGTACTAATAGGGAGGATAGTCAAAAGAAAATCCTTTTTTTCTTTTTTGATGGAGTCAAAAGAAAATCCTTGAATTTAGTAAAAAAAAAAGAAAATTCCTAGAAAGAAAAAAAATGAGAAAATTCCAAGAAGGATAGAAAATTAATTCCAATTCAGTGGCATTTCATAGTAATTTTCAAGGTCATCAAGGGCAAAATTCAAACCAAAATATTTCAACTAGAAGGAAAAAAAGACAAAAAGCAGGTCAGCGGTAACATAAAGGTTTGGCCGTCCAACCCCACCTTTGCAGCTTTAAATAGAAAAAACAAATTAAATTCAGAAGAAAAAAAGACACAACTTTAATACCCAACAAAATTACCATATTACCCTTCATTTCAAATTTAAATACAAACATTTTTCAAATATTTAATTACCTTTCACGGACCTCAAATTATTCTTAACCAAATTGTATTTATTGGGTTTAGGAATTCACACTTAAATAATAATAAATTAAAATCCCTTTTTTGACCAAAAAGAAATATTTTATTAATTACTCATTAAAAATACTTTTTCTTGTTTTTATTTATCTTTGGTTTTTTCTCCTTGATTTTATTTATTATTTTTTAATTCTTGTAACAGTAGTATTTATTTTCGACATTACATTTTCTCTCTTTTTCATCTTTCAATTCTTTCACCTTTACAAAAACCATCAACTCAACAGTTTTTTTTTTTTTCATCTTCTGAAATTTGTAAGTTCCTTTGAATTTCAGAACAAATAATTTTTTTTCTCTGTTATTTATGTATTTTATTTTTTCATTTTCTGGTGTGAGAGAACTGAACTAGTTGAGTTCTTGTTTCAGCTGAAAAATAATTAATAATTTATAATTATAATCTGAATTTTTTTAATTTTTTTTTTCAGATTTAGAAGAAGATTGGTGAAGTGTGGAATCACAGTGACAGGTCATGATCTTTGCATTCTGTAGAATATTCATTGCTTGATGTTGATATTCTTTTCCATAAATATATATTTTTTTGTTTTTATATTTTGTATTTATTGCAATATTTTTCCGTTAGTTTCAGCTTTATGTCTTTTAAAGTTCTGGAAAATGCTGGGTATGAAGCAGGTTATTTATTTTTCTGTTTTTGAAAAGCTTTTGGTGTTTTTAGTTGAATTTTTATTTAATTGTGCTTCTGTCTGAGAAATATCTGGAGAAAATTAATTATCATTGTTTTCTCTTTCATTTTCTGTCACCAAATATTTTTACTCAAGTGGGTTTTTTTTGTTTATAAATTTTTATTATTTTACTAATATATGTTATTTTGATTTTAAAGTCTTAATGGCTAATATATATGTGTATCTCTTTTCATCTTCTGGTATGGGGTAAATTTATGTTCTTGTATTTTCAGAGATTAGATCAAAGTAAAAATAAAATAAAAACTCAATTTTGATGGAATAAAAAATAACTGCATTTTTTTTGTTATTTATGATCTTCAATCTGAACCATAGTTGTTGTTATTTTTTTCATCTGTTTTTATGTATAAATGAAGTTTCAATTAGATTTCTACTGATAAGTTTGAATTTTTTTTCAATTATCTTTCAAATAAAAGTTTGAATTTATTTTTTGTTGCCTTCTTCCTCATTTGTGAGATCCTTTGATTGGTTTTTACTTTGCTTTGATTAAATGCTCAACATGGTTTGAAGGTATTGATGTGTTTGCTAAAATCTATAATGTTTGTAATGACATGTGCTTCTATACGTATCACCGACACTTTAAATTGAAGACATGTTTGGTGTTTGACACGTGGTCTGTGTCAAACAATGTCAAGTGTTCGACACATGTCCTATCTCCGACATGTGTTAGATGTTCGACAGTGACACATGTGATTGCGTTCAATTTATTATTGGTGTTGACGTGTCAGTGTTGTGTCAGGTGTTTGTATTTGGAGGAGTGCTTGTTGCCCCCATTTTCTTTCTGACTGTTTTATACTTTCTTGGACTGTAGGTGTTGGTTTGATAATATATATTTGAGGGAGTGAACATTCAATATATGCATGGAAGGAAGAGAAGGTATCAATCCTGCAGTTACAGTGATAGCGCCAGAAGCTCCATCAACATATCATGTCGCACCAAGGAGTGAAGTTCCAAACCAGGTTCATAACCCTGAAGTAGCCACAGCTGCAGCAGCAGGAGGTTCTACTGCTGCTCCTGCTGCTGCTACCGTCGGTGTTTCCCCGGTGAGTGTAGGTTTGGATGGAACAGTTAAGAAGAAAAGGGGTAGACCAAGGAAATATGGGCCAGATGGGTCTGTCAACATGCCATTGTCACCATTGCCTATCTCATCTTCGGCTCCGCCTTCTTCTAAAGACTTCTCATCCGTGAAGCAAGTGAAACCACAAGGGATGGAATACAAGAGGGCGAAAAAATTTGTGATGGATCATCTAGGTAATTGTTGGTCCTTTATACAGTGATTTAATGCTCTTGTTGGTTGGTAAATATTATAGTTAATCATATGACTTTCATTTTGTATGTAACCTTTTTCCTTTTGTTGATGTTTGAAGTGTATCTCTGTGTCTGGTATCAAACATACTTTATTTCTCTTGCTTCTTTGAGTTTGCATGCTATTTTACTTCCGAACTACTTTCCTTCAATCCACAACAAAAGTTCTCAAATTTGTTTTTATACATCTTATTTATGACTTCTGGAAGAATTAATTAAATCTGTCCATATTCCTTTAATTGTACAACTTCATAGTGTGCTTGTTTGTTAATATTCCCCGAGTTTACAACTTTCTAGGTTAGTGCTAATGAATTACGCATTCAATGTATTTATTGTACACCATTATCAATACAAGTTGTGTAGATACAAAGAATTTACAGAAATTTCAACTTTATAGATTTTATTGCTTACTTTCTGATTTTCAAATGAATTCAAAAACATCGTTTGTTTGTATTTCTGTAAGAATTAATCAGAAAGTAAGCAATAAATACAAACAAAGGATGTTTTTGAATTCATTTGAAAATCAGAAAGTAAGCAATAAATTCTATAAAGTTGTAATTTCTGTAAATTCTTTGTATCTACACAACTTGTATTGATAATGGTGTACAATAAACACATTGAATGCGTACTCCCTCCATTACTTTTTATAAGAAAAAAGTCACCATTTCACACTTAAGGTATGCCGTTGCTTATATTAATTTCAGTCAAAAACATAATTGCTCTACCCACAATACCCTCATTGTAATTTGTAAAGAATTACGTTTTAATTTGTAAAGAATTACAATGAGGGTATTGTGGCTAAAACAATTATGTTTTTGACTGAAATTTAATATAAGCAACGTCTGATACCTTAATAAGCGTGAAATGGTGACTTTTGCTTATAAACAGTAACGAGTACACATTCAATGTATTTATTGTACACCATTATAAAAACAAGTTGTGTAGATACAAAGAATTTACAGAAATTACGACCTTTTGCAAATTACAATGAGGGTATTTTGGGTAAAGCAATTATGATTTTTTACTGAAATTAATATAAGCAATGACATACCTTAATAAGTGTGAAATGGTGACTTTTGCTTTTAAACAGTAGCGGAGGGCGTATGCATTCAATGTATTTATTGTACACCATTATAAATACAAGTTGCGTAGATACATATAATTTACTTGAACTATAACTTTATAGAATTCATTGCTAATTTCTGATTTTCAAATGAATTCAGAAATATCCTTTGTTGGTACTTTTGCAGGTGAAATGAATGGACACTCTGATGGTACAAACTTTATGCCGCATTTCATCACTGTCAATGCCGGCGAGGTATGTTTGAATGCACTATCCCTGTCCTTTATTCTTACCTTCCTAAGCGTTATACAAATTGATGATACCATTACTTCCAAAGTTATAATGAATAATATTATCTTGCTATACTCTTTGGTTTTTGTAGGATATTACAAATAAGGTGATATCATTTTCACAACAAGGGCCGCGAGCAATATGTGTCTTATCGGCTACTGGAGTGATTTCAAACGTGACACTCCGTCATCCAGATTCTTCTGGGGGTACTTTGACCTATGAGGTGCGTCAGTAAATCATGACCCTGACTTATTTTTATTTTATTCCATGCTTAAAGCCTAAATTCATTTGAAGCTTCTGTATGACACTTTGTTCTGTTTTATGTAAGTATAGGTAGATATAAGGTTTAGGTATTGCAATAATCATCGGGTTGACAATATTTATAATCAGGACTGAAAAATTGAAATATTCTGTGTTCAGTAATTTTGTAAATTAATCAAGATGGTGAGAAGCATGATTTTCAATAATTTTGTAATTATTGAAAAATGATGTTCTGTGTTTATATGGGAATGGTTTTATAAACATTTTTCTGTTCAGTAAATTAATCAAGATGGTGAGGAGCATGATTTTCAATAATTTTGTAAATTAATCTAGATGGTTTTATAAACATTTTTATGTACAATTCTACTAATGTATACCGCTACGGTAATCGTCGCAGCGACGCAGAACCAAATAGCGGCTGCTTCAGCAGCTAATTTGATTTTAGTAGGAAATTTCCAAATTGACCCTATTTTCAAAATCTTTGAGGGCATTTTGGGGATTCTGTAAACCCTAACATTGCTCATTTTTTCTTCCTCTGTTTTCTTTTGTTTTATGGTTTATCTTGTTTTATGATTTTTTTGTTTGTTCCTCTGTTTTTTGTTTTTTGGTGTTTTGATTTATGAAAATAACAAGATTCATGAAACATTCATAAATCAAAACACCAAAAAACAAAAAACAGAGGAACTGTAGATACCGCAATGGTCTGAGCTAATATTTGATGGTTATTTTCTTCAGTCCGTTATTGAGTTTGGAACTGTAGTTTTTTTGAATGTTGATGTATTGATATTGGTGCCACAATATCTTGTGTTTAATATTTCTTCTTCTAAATATGCTCTTGCAGGGTCGTTTTGAGATACTTTCCTTGTCTGGATCATTCATGCCTACTGATAACCAAGGAACAAGAAGCAGGGCAGGTGGAATGAGTGTCTCACTGGCAAGCCCTGATGGTCGTGTAGTAGGCGGCGGAGTTGCTGGTGTTCTTATAGCTGCCACTCCTGTGCAGGTAATCATCCTTTCACTCTAGACACTTAGGTCATGTTTAACAATGCACCAAGTTCACACGTACTCATGCTCGGAAAGTGAACCACAATTTCCCCTTAATATAGTTGCCTAACAAATAGGATTGAGAATTGAGAAGTGACTATTTTAACGTCTGTTTGCTTTGAGACAGGGTTTTCTATTTTCATTTTCTGTTTTCACTTTTAATTACAAAATTGCTACATTGTTTTCACTTTTCCAAATATTTCACTGTTTCCTATACAAATCTTTGTAAACAGAAAGCAAATTGAAAACAATGCAACAGTTTTGTAATTAAAAGTGAAAAGCCAATAAAAATAGAAAATGTCTTCTCATACTAAATAGGCCCTAAACTTGCAATTCTATGTCTCAACAATTGCACTAGAGTGTTTTTGTGTAAGTAGGCCAAGTTAACATGATTCCTATAAAGCACCGACACAAGCATGAACACTGAACACGACACTGACACATGTAATAATTTGAGAAAATGAAATAATTAAATTCAATCACATGTGTTGGTGTTAGACCCTGTTGGACGTGCCTTCAATCTTAAGTGTTGCATCTTCCTCAAAAGAAGGATCACTTATATTTTTCTTGGTTTATTTCAGGTGGTGGTGGGAAGTTTTCTGCCAAGCGGCCATCTAGATCAGAAAACAAAGAAGCCTAAGTCTGATTATGCAACAGCCACATTTACTCAGGCCATTGCGGTATCTGCAGCACCTCCGCCACCCCAAACTAACAATGCTGAAAAAGAGGATGCCATGGGTGGTGGCGGTGGACATGTACTGCAAAGTTCTGGAACCCTTAACTCAAATTTCACTTCTCCTCCACCCACCGCCTTTCGAAGGGAAAACTGGGTCAACATGCACTCTATGCCGGACACAAGAAAAGCGGCTACTGATATTAACATATCTTTGCCTGATAATTAAGTTAATTATCAATGTGCAAATTGTTTGTCCTGACAACATTTACAACTGAGATGTTTTATTTTATGTTTACCGTGTTCTCTACTGTTATCTTAGATTGTTCCAAATCTGTTTCTCTGGTATCTGTTACTATAGGATGTAGTTAACAGTGTTGTTAGTTGCAGCTAGGTAGAGTATCTTTGATTTATCGGCTGGTTACTTAGGTAGATGCAGCACAATGGAATATCATGATAAGTAGGCTAATTTTGATGTAATGGTACCTTGGTCCTTGTTTGCCTATTTACTTAGGATTGAATTTGGTGAAGCATTTGCTTTTGATTTTGTTTGTGCTTTTAATTTGGTGATGGTATAAGTTGCGTTTGTTTTAGCTTAAAAAAAAAAGATTTTGTGTTGGAAAAATCTAGAGATTTTTTTTTTTTTTTTTATTTTTAAAAAAATTCAA
>Ga0228710_1005693_pt1 | contig 19246 bp, 4 predicted proteins | sample MedpolnodulmetaG_FD_177995 | JGI IMG/M metagenome (GOLD analysis project Ga0228710, IMG submission 177995) | Root nodule microbial communities from Medicago polymorpha collected in Santa Monica, California, United States - pink nodules | ecosystem: Host-associated > Plants > Roots > Nodule...
TATTAGCACTGCACAGAAACATGATATATAAGACTCCATATACCCAAATCATCATTTTGTAACCTAAATAATGGTCTTGTCCAGATCATAGAAGTAAGGGTTTCCCATGCCTTTTTTGCACAAATTTGCCTTCAAGGTTCATAATATTCTTCCTCTCTCACGGTGGAATTGCTGAAGAACCTCACCTCACCGTCTAACATGGAAGTTTTTTTTTAAGGAGTCTAACATGGAAGTTATTGCTGAAAAAAGAAAAAGGAAAAAAGGAAGGAAAGAAAAGGCAGCGATTGGGTGGGGGCAAGGCATAGGCATAGGTGTTGTTCTTTTTTGCCTAAACTAATCTAAACCCTTAAATAAATCTTATGATATATTATTGGTGGTGCACCGGTGAGAGATTTAATTGCTCCCTCACCTTAGAATCCACCGCTGATTATATAATAGATTGTTGCTCTTTTTTTTTTTTGGTCAAGTAGCCTAGTGGCTAGAGCTCACACAATTTAATTGTGGAGAAGTGGAGTGTCTGGGGTTCGAACCCCGGCCCCTGCATATAAAATGCAATATCCCTACCAACTGAGTTAAGCTCACGGAGATAGATTGTTGCTCTTTATTGTACCAAAAAAAAGAAAGATTGTCGCTCATTATAATTAATTTGCAAGAATATAATGCTATAGTCTGGTGTTCATGTATTTCACAAAAGTTCTTTGGATTGCCATAATTTCCATAAACCTATTAGGTTTTTATAAAAAAAGACATAATGGTATTAGGTTTTTTTTGAGTCCATTGTAAATGGAGGGAGGTAAATGTAAATACTATTATAAATGTTATTTGAATTCGAAGATTTTCAGTGTCTTGATCTAGAACACCATTCTCTCACCCTAAATTTTTATTAAAAAAAAAAAAGAACAGACTTCAAATATGCTTTTGAATATTTGGTAATACCAGGGCCGTCTTAACAAATTCATGGGCTCAGTTTTAATTTTAGGAGGGATGCAAAAAAATTAAATTTTGGGCCCCAAAATAAGAGTCGTTTTAAAAAAATTATTAAAAATCACACTTTGGTGGGTCTTGAACACACTTAACAAAAAGTGGCTCACCACTGAAGCAAGCAATACAAATTGAAATAATTTGCTTGTAATAGATATATAAACATTATTTTCGTGTCTTACATATAAAAAAAATAATATTTTGGGCCCCACAAAATTAGAGGCCCGGTGTCATAGCCCAGCCTCGACGGGCTATGGGCCGGCCCTGGGTAATACAATATCCAACTATCTCAACCACAAATTGATAGAGTGCATTGAATACTAGTACAAATTCAACGTCACTAAAAATGAAAAGGGTAATATGCGATCAAACTCACAACACATAAGCCAATAGCATGCAATGGCAAAATGCCTGCAAATATGATGAAACCGAAATACACATGTTTCAGGATCTGTAACGTTGACGACATCAAAATCATTGATTGAATTTGCATTGAATTGAAGATAATCAATCAACCTGAGCCAAACAAACACATCAACAAGACTAGAAATCAAAACAATGTCGCATTAAGACGACAAATAAAACAATATCGTATTAAGACGAGGAAATAACAAAAGAAACAACTAAATATTTGTGAAAATTACTTATTTAAATGCAAGACAAACAAAAACGATTTAGATGAATGATTTCATATAAAAAAAATTACCTTAAACCTCCCCTCCTTAGTTGATGAAGAAAAGGTAGAAACTAGGGTTGAAGAAAAGGGGGTGGCTGCTAAAAAAACCTTCATTCCTATCATTATCAACGTATTTATATCTCTATTTATCATTCATTGATCTGCATAAACTTGGGAGAGCTAACTCAAATTCACATGGAATTGATCCAAATGTACGAGAGAAATGAAAATACAATAGTCCAACAGAGAAAAACAGTAAATATCATCAATGCAACATAGAAGAATAATTAATAGAGAAAACACCAAAGGTAAGAGAGGCTGCTTCACACAGTAGCATTAAATATCTCTTTTATTGATAACTTCATTGGTTGAACTTAGCATGAATGGTGTCAATACAAGTGCAACCATTCTAAATTGAGAGTTAGTCGACAAAGATGTGAAACCCTGTCAAATTTTAAGCCAATATGCCATTGAAAAATGGCAAAATAATTTTTTGCAAGAAAGATCAAAACATATCATTCATCATAGGTTGAATGTTGCTAGCGGGTTACCTCCAAAGACATGACAAGTCATTTATAGTGACTATGATGTGTGCAAAAAATAATCACTTTTACAACACCCATAAAATTCAAAATTAACAAAAGTTTGACACAAGCATAGTGATCAACCAAATAATTGAGTTTAAATCAATAATGAAATGAATTGATAAAGAATAATCAAGTTTAAACTTTTGACAAAAACAATTATTGATTAGACTTGACTCATTTCTCGATTCCACTTCAAATTATTAAAAAGATTTTATCTTTTTTTTTGACAAATAAAAAGATTTTATCTTAAAAACCAAAGGATTAAGACAAAAAATAACATTCAAATTAATGGGAGGAAATAACTTTTTACAACATTCGTAACAGTTTAAAAAAGAGAGCCAATGCACATAAGTATTATTGTTATGAGAACTTTCACATGATTTTTCAGGTCTAACCCATATGTATAATACTTAAAATTAGTTTTCTCCTAAATTAATTAATATCAAATATTATTGGGGATTTATAGAATATTAAAATATAATTTATTCACAAAAGATCAACAATATAACCGTCATTATTTTGTAAAAATAAAATAAAATAATAGACCAGGCATAATATTCACAAAAGATCAACAATATAACCTAATTTAGGCTCTAATATCAATTGTTGTAAAAATTACAAGTCCCATAAGAACAAAATTTAGTAGACATGAGATTATGGCATATACTCCAAGCATATAGATAAGGAGAACTAAGTTGTTCATCACACAAAAATAGAGAACTTTTTTTTATGAAAAAAATAGAGGACTAAGTTATGTGTATATCTAACTTAAAAATATTTCATTTGAATAGATTAGTATCTCTTGGTGAAACCTCAAAAGATAAATAGAGTTTGTGAAGAATAAATAAGGATGAGAGAATATTACACTATACCCAAAGTTTTCATTAAACCTTAAGCATTTAAATGAGATGGTGAGTACTCTTTTACAAATTAATTAGAGGTCTTAGGATTTGATTTCAGGCCTAAGAATGTAGATGTATTAAATCTTTGATGAAGAATTTTGTCATTTATGATGCGGTTCTATCCAACTCAAGATTAATCTACGCGGATGCGCAGAGAAGATACAACATGGAAAAAACATACTCAATGTATCTGGTCTACATTATAAAGCAGATACATTAATTAGGTTTATTGAGTAGTTAATGTATCTGGTCTACATTATAAAGCAGATACATTAATTATTCAATGAACCTAAAAAAAGAATTTTTTCTTATATTTGAGACCGGAGGGAGTATAATCGTAAGATTTAACTCAATTGACAATACAAATATTTTTAGGTTGTATCTATAAGTTTCAATGGTGTTTGTCACTTCATCTAAAAACTAAAAAAAGAATTAAGTCAAATATTCAATACACAAATGGCCAAGATTGATCATATACTGCCTTAAAAATGTATTGGTTTATCTGGACTTTTTTAAAGGATATATGTAGACTTGTATATCATTACACAACTCTTTCTTAATATTCTTTCTATATGAATTTCATAAAATTAAAATTTTATTAATTAGTCTTGTAGTGTATTGTTTTAGAGGCATCTCATAAATGTATATGAACAAATTTATATCCGAAAAAAAAGTACATGATGAATAGACCAACAATATATGGATTCAAATGTTAAGAGATGTAAGCCTATTAAGTAAGTGATCTGGGATTTAATTCTTAACTCTTGTATATGAAATTTTTTGGCTGGAGAATGAGAACTCATCTTGTATGCCGGTGGTAAATAACCAAATTATGTTATAATTTATTAAAGGAATTAATAGTAATATGTTACTTCAACAATACCACTTTAGTTCTTTTTAAGATATAAACATTACGGTTTTGCTAAGAAATATAATTTTTTTTATTTCAAAAAAGAGGGTTAAAGGTCCAATAAGAAATTAAGGAACTAGTTGAATATCACTAGACATGTAAGCACAAAGATATAAAAAAGATGTCTATGGAGCTCACTAAATGGAGTCTCCGTTGTAGTACAATTTAGAGAGTCTAAAGATAGGTTAAAGTTAACCTGCAAATCAACACATCGATTGGTCTCCCACTAGATATGACAAAATTGAACATGGCAGTCTTAAGTCAATAGATTTTAATGTGAAAACCGATCCAGTAAACTTGTAGTTATTCGTAACCATATTAATCATAATTTTCGATCAACAAGACAAAGTTATTCGGTTGTAGAAAGTTCTCTTCAAAAATATTTGTGTTACTCCATGTCCGCAGGAACCAACAAGTGATCATGAAAGTTGTTTTCCAACTTCTTGTAGTTGCATCAATACCCAACTTGTTGATGTTATCGAAAATTTAGTTCCTACAATCAAAAGTATAAAAACCAGTTATAAAATTAGATGGCATCAAATAAAGACATGCTTGAGTAGCGTAGGCACAAACATGGAACACATGAATGGTTGTATCATCCTCTTTCCCACATCTAGTACAATGTGGAGATATGCTCACTCTCCACTTGCTTATCCTTAAATTGGTATGGATGTGATCTCTTGAGCCTAAAAACATATGAAAATCTGTATATGAGAAGGTCATTTCACATCACCCATTCCCATCTTCCTCTAGGGCGTGCGTATCCCTACGTTGAACCTATAAGAACTCTAAATCAAAAAGTGGTGAGTATTAATTATTACATAATCATCCCATTGAATTAGACCTATAAATCTCATTAGGTTTATTAAAGCAGACACCTAATTCACAATATTAGTAGGTAAATTATCCCACAAAATTCTAGGTCCTAACATAAATAGCGGTATCGATGGTTTGGGAAATGTAAGATAGAAATTCATCCTTCTACCATCTAATATTTGTCGAACCACATTGCGTTGGAAATCACTTTGAATTCCCGCAAGAGTTTTCCACATAGGAGAATTAAAAGGTTGAGATCGTTACTTCTTCCCTACATGCTAATAAGGATTCTTCACTAGAGCTCATTTGGTTTGTTGATGAGGTTACACTTCATCTTTTATTAGAAAGTCTCATTCATAAGATGCAGACTCTTAAACTCCAAGTCACCATTAGGAAACCGCGCATTTTTTTTAAATGTTATCACAAATAGTTTTGGGGATCTTCACACTGCATATGACAATACGAAATAGAGCTAATAATTGACTTATATAGCGTAATTCTCCTTGCAAGACTCGAACATAGTTTCTTTCACTTATTGCGCCTATTCTAGAATTTTTGGACAATATACTTAAAATGTCGACTTGTAGATTGATTGATACCTAGATTAGCTCTTGTATTTACTCAAACAATTAACAAGAGAGAAACCAATATAAATTAAAATATCTTTGTGGAGCTGATTATCAACATTTTTAGAGAATGAATTTGTACTTTTTGATTGTTGATCTTTTGGCCTGAAGCTTGGCAGAAGAGATCAAAGAAATGTATGATCAGATAAATCATCCTTTTGAATCTGCAACATTGACAAGAAAATCATTGATTGAATCAATAATTGATCAAAATTTATATGTCAATATAAACAAAATAAACAATACACTTAGACAAAAAATCAAGCAATGTCGTGCACTAACAAAGAAAATGAAGCTTACATCTTTCAAAAATTAGGACCACATGTAAAATAATTAGATTAACATTAATATCTTTTTGGAATATATTTAGATTAGCAATACATGTAAACTCCTCTTTACTAAAAAAAATAATACATGCAAACTCCTATAAAAATATTACTAGAATACATGCAAACTAAATAAAATAAAGGAAATATTAACTAGTGTTCCGGGTCACTGGTTAAGGGCTTTAAATGGTAACTTTTTTATAAAAGTTTGTGTAATTAGTGTATTGAAAATTGAAAACTTTAACATTTATAAAAAAATACTCCCTCCGGTCTCAAATATAAGAAACAAAAAAATAAAATTGGTGGTCTCAAATATAAGAAAAAGTATAGTAAAATGAACCTATTAAATGCCACAATTCCAGGTTTACCCTCATTAAATTCACTTAATCATTAATGTCTTTACTACTCCACGAAAAGGGTAAAATTGAAAAATATCACTTTCTATAATAACTTAAATGTAGTCAATCCACTTTTTTAATATGTGTGCATTATTTTTTTGTTTCTTAACATGCTTAAAGAATATTTCGGGGCACGATTTCGGGGCAGTCATTAACAAGATCTTTAAAATAAAAACATACTGTCAAAAAATAAAATAAAATAAAAAGAAGACTTTGATTTAAATTGCGTTATTATAGCATCATATCATTGAGTTTCCCTTTTGATCAAAACACAAATCATTGAGAAGCACGTTGCACGTGGAATCTTTGTAACAGTTTTGGAGTTAAAGAGACCGCACGTGTAAGAAGAAGAGGTTGTGGCTGACCGTCATATACGGGCAGTTATTGTGGGGCCGTAAGACAAGGACAGGTGAGTGGTAACGCCAGCAAAGACCATTGCTTAGTGGGTCCCACTTTTCAATGTCTTTGTCTCCTTCTCATTGTCGTGGGTCCCTTGCCCCGTCAGCTCCAGGTTTGCTCTTTTCAACCTTTTAGTGAGTCATGAACTGACTCCATCCACAAGACAAACTATTATACTATCACAACTATGAGAAATTAACTCTTCTAGTAGTATTGTTACATCATGTTTTCTTTTACACAAACATGCTAAACACATTTCTTTAATAATAATAATAATAATAATATAGTTGAAGAAAATACAATGAGGAAAGAAAGAATTGGAAGAAGTATAAGAGATAGATGTTTGAGTTAGAGAGTGAGCATTATCATTAATTGATCCCTTAATAAAAATAACTTGAAAGTATACTCTTGATTAGGGTTTACCGTAGATTTACTAGATACTCATATTCAACTTGATTTGATATATCTATGAGTATACCATCCATCACTTGTTTGCAATCTGTGTTTTATATAATGACACACAAGTGAGAAACTAGAATAAAATGTAATCAAGATTGTGAAACTCTCGAATTAACTCTTAAACTCTTATAAGTTTATGATTTTATGTCACAAAAATGAATTAACTTGCTTGTACACTCTTTTTTTATTTTGCTAACTTTTATGCAAGGGTGGCTCTGAGGATGGACGGAAGGAGCGGTAACCCAGGATATCATTTTTATAGGGGCATCAAAATTATTATTTTTACGTAGCAGTTAGTACTATAAGAATACATTTCTTTTTAAATTGTTTTGATTAATTATATTGAAGTTATGTTTTTAAAGAACTTTGATTATGAATGAATCTTTTACAATAAAAAATAAAAGAAGAAAAACATTCAGATAATTAAAAGAGCACAACTTTATAATTCGCCCACGCACTAAAAATCTTAGAACCGGCCAAAGTAGTTTAAGTATTCTCTAGTACTATTGATTTTGATAGGGAGTTCACAATTTCGTTTAAATATAGAACTAGGGAGTTTACCGTTTGTGATTCTACATTAGTATGACCTTAAAATATTAAATTTCAGGTCAAGATATTTGAATATTTGGCTTAGTTATTCATGTGTAATGTATTGCGATAATTTTAAAATTCAAAATTGCGTTTTTAAGATTGTTGTGAAGGACAACTATTAAGCATCGATATGAGTTTGTTATTTTTATGCAATTTAATATATATTTTTATTTCAACATTTCTTTTTGGTCTTGTATAACGTAAACCTCTCCAACTTTCTTATATCGGAAGAAATTTTTAGGGTGAATAAATGTCACGTATATTTTCCCGTAGATTCAAATTTGAAGGAGAATTGACATTGCTACCTTTAAAGATATTCAAGACATTTCATATCATTATGATGGAGACAATGACATGATAAAAAAGAGTGATATTCAAGGCCACCTCACAAATTTTTAATTTACGATGGAGAAGTTTTATACAAATTATCCAAAAACTAACAATTGACATTGTCCTCAACCTCAAGTACTAGAAGCCCACATTCTTCTTTGTTTTTATGAATGATGCAGTAAGTTGATCTATGTTGGTTTGACCAAAACAAGAAAACAAGAAGTACGAGCATAGTTTTGAGGTTCACATATCTAGTTTCTCATGTTTTTGTCAAATTGATATCGATAAAGCTACTACCTCAAACATTACAATAAAGAAGATTGTGGCCTTCTACTTTTAAGAACCGACGACAATCATTGTTGGAGTTTTAAATGATTCTCGAGTATTTAGTCCACCGAAAAACTAGCTTGCCAAAATAACTAATAATAATTCCTCTCAAAAAAAAAACTAATAATTTAGCATCTTTTGTTTCATTCACATTTAAAGAAGACAAAACTAATTCTAAAAGAACAAAAACAATTTTAAATATTTTAATATTATAACAAATAGAATTATTTTTGTTGTACAAAAGTAGAATTAATTTTCTTTTCGAAAAATGAAAAAATAATTTTACGTCTAAAATTAATTCTAATTTTAAATTGTGGCTTTTACTATAATTATTTTTCAAGTTTAAATTTATTATTCAACTTATTTTCATAAAAATATATCTAGACGTGTAGATACATAACTCAACTATTGGTAAGAGTTTATTTGTTTTTTCATTTCCATCTATTGAGGACCTTATGAGTTATGAGGGTTTTAACACCCAATCATGGAGTCTTGAGGTATTCTTCGCTTATTTTCTTTGGACACTGGACTTCAATATGACTTCGGTTAAAAGTGCAAATTCTTTTTCTTCAATGGCAAGGTATTGAGATCCCACTTGCCCTAGATGAAGCGACCAGTAGCAACAAATTTGGATATCACGCTAGAATCTTAGTGGATCTTGATCTCTTAGCATTCTTGCATGAATTTCTTTTTGTTAGATTATGCTTTCAATATGGATCTGGAATATAAGAGCTTGGTGATTCACAAATTAATCCTGAAATACAGCTCTCTAGAATGGTCCCTCTTGTTCATAGTTCAAGTGATTTAGACAAGTTTAACCTTATGGGTTCAAGAAAACTTTCATGTGCTTCAATGACTATGAGGTGATGTAAAGTACAAGTCCTCATAAAGAAAAAAAGCTAACATAACAAAAAAAAATTGACAAAAAAAACTAACATATATAATAATTAAAAAACTAACATTTTCTATTAAAAAAACTAATTTTATTGGGCAAAACTAAATACACATTTAGTTTTTTTCCTATTGTTGATGGAGACACTAGTTTTTGTTTGGGAGAACAAGTTGGAAATCAAATAATCCCACCATGAAATGTCTATTACTTTTTTCAATTCTTCTATAGTAAGTGTGGGAAGTCATGAGCTGGGGAAAGCAACAGCCAAAAGAAATTGTTGGGGATGTACACTGCACATATATCATTAATTTGTTTGATTTTTATGGGATGGGAGAAGAAGCAATCACATTTTTGCCCTTTCACTGACATGAATTTGTCAACATCTACTAACATGAATTTCTGAACTTTCTCGACTTTAAAAATATCTAAAAATAGTCTCTTAATTATTTTATATCAAATTTACTTTCTATTATCATAAAAATCCAGCTAAATATTAATAGAAAATAATAACATGTGTTCTAAGGACACATGTTAAAGATAACAAAAGTGTAAATTCTGTTAGTATGACCTAATATTAATTTATAATTCAATTTATAGTCTAATTAAGGTGTTACCAAAGAGTATAATTAAACCAATAGGTGTATTTTTTAAAAATATTTATTTATCCTGTACTATTTTTTTTTTGGACAAAATATATTTATATTGTACTCAACACTTTTTTTAACCAATAAAATGTGGTATAAAATGTCTCACTTGAGTTGAACTTATGCATTTTCTTCTCAAGTACTACAATTTTCTAGGAAGTCAAGTCCCAATATTATTACTATATTTTCCTCAAGAAGAAGCCTTAATGAGAAGTTGATGACTCATTTTTATAATCTTTGTTTAAATATGCCATTAACCATCTTAATTTTAAATAAGTACTACTAGACATCTAGACCTAGCAGGATCGGTAGCATTGCCACTGTTAGGTAATAAAGGGAGAGGCTAAAAGGGGACATCTTAATCAATGAGAATAGTATAATAGTATGTATTTCTCTATACAGTTGACATAATTATTAAGAACTATACAAAAAGTGATATAAAAATTACGCAAACACTAGAATATGATAACACTATCAAATATAATAATCTATATTAATTTCATAAAAAGTATATTAAATCAAGAGGTCTTAAATTATAATAAAATACTAATGTATTGTTTTTGTAACTTAAATCAATTCATGGCACTTCATTAAAAATAAGGTTTGTTTAACATGAGCAATATTGCATATGTTAAGGTAACTAAAAGTAGTATCTTTTCATTGAAAACCAATAATTATTGATTAAAAGTTACATATTTAATATAAAAAACACAAGTTTCAAGTCAAAGTTACTCCTTTAAACTTCTTAACATGTGCAAATTTGCACATGATAGAAAAACCCTTAAAAATATACGTCTAAAATACAATTTATATAAATACAACTCATAAAGAAAAGAAAAAAGAAAAGAAATTACAACTAAGAAATGCTTTTTTTGTTGAAAACAACTCATAAATACTTTAAAAACATGCTCACTCTAACAAAGAAATGGTCGAGCAATCAAATCACATTTATTTTTGTCCTTACAAAATCAGCTAAAATTTCTCTGTACTCCAAAAACAATAATAGATCCAAATTCTAATAAATCTATTTGTTTTTCTAATGGATCCATGTATAGTTTTTTTTTTTTAGAGGAGTTGTTATTTGTTAAACCCATATTATATTAAATCAAAAAGTCTAAGCATATATATGTGTCAAAATGCTCCCTGAATAAGCATATGAAAATACAATGCGTCATATCTAACTTATACACATATTTATTTTTTATATAACTTAGATTATAGACCTCACATGCAAGTTGTGTGACTTATGAGACATACCAACCAAGCAAAAGAAAGATTCTCACTTCATTGTTTTCCCCCCTTCATGTCACCCTTTAACGTAAAGGCTTTGCATTTGATACACTTGCCATATGACACCAAATCTTAAAATTGATCATGCTGTATGAATTAATTTAACATTTCATCATTACCTATGTGCCACGTTCTGTTCATTCGTGCAAGCAAATGAACTTAGTGTATCATCTAATAGTTAAAAATTTTGATGAAACATAAATAAAAATAGTTAAAAATTTGTTAAAGTATACAGAGTTAAAGGATTCCCCTGCCCAAGGAATAATAGTCCAAGTGAAGAGAACCTAGTTGAGTCTTGAGACATGATTTATTTATATTCTTCTTTCTTGTTCTTTTGCCATTAGTTTGAGTCATTTTATCATCATCATTATTAGTACAATTACTTTTATATGTCTGGTGAGGATGGATGAGAGGCAACGGTGACGAAAAGTGTTACGATACGATGACGATGAATCTTCGCATTGAGACGAAAAATGCATGTAGACATGTTAGCACTCAAACGTTAAAGTCAATAATTAAACTGAGAAAAAGTGAAAAGTGAATCAAATGTAAGAAGTGTGGTGAAAAGTGAATCGTACCTTGAGGGTGAAGCTAAGTCACGCGAGTGAGAATAATCGTCTCTGGAATATGCGGCGTGTGATTAGGGAGTGGTTAGCTGACACTTGTAGGGTGATTGACGCGCGGAGGCATGCTCGAATGTGATACAATGTACTAATATTGGTAATATGGTGGGTGTTTAGTCCACGTGTCGGTATGAGATTAGTCTTCTGACTGGTTCAGAACAATTTTTATTATTATTTACAGAGCAAAAAAGCAACAAATTTAAGGGTTGTAGTAGTAAAAATAGTACAACAGAGAAAAGGCCAAATATTGAAAAAGGTTGGGAAAAGTTCTTTTGGAAAAAAGTGCAAAATGCATGAACTGGTCCCAATGGCTTCAAACTTTCAAGTTTCAGTTCTATGACCTCTGAAAACAGCCATTGGTTTTCAATTTTCATTTTTATATTTTTCCTCAATTTTATTTTTTCAAAAAAGATAAATTTACATATGGCCCTAGTGTGGGCTATTCTGGTACACCATGAATTGTAAGGCACTTGGATGGTCCCTACTCGTCAATGAAGCTTCCATCTAACTCATTACATGATTGATTTTATTGAACAACTCTTATGCTAGAACATTCATAATTCTTAAACGCTTATTAACACCACATTTTTTCACTCTTTATAGTATCACATAATATACTTATGGTGTTCATTGTATATTGAATTAGACCGAGAGCAAGAAGGTATAGTAAAATATAGGAGCTAAATAAATAAAGAACGTTATAAATGGAAAAAAGAATATTATTAATTTTTATGTGATATTCACAGTGTATGTATCGAAATATAGAGATTAAATTGAAAGATAGCATATAATATATGAAATTAAAAAATAAACTATGAAATTTTTATGTGATATTCACAGTGTATTATAATATAGAGATTAAATTGAAAGATAGCATATAATATATGAAATTGTAACAAACTTTGAAATATTTATAGATAAAATTTAAATTGAAAACAAGTAATGTATTATTGAATTAAAAACAAGGAGTTGGCTTTATGACCGGATTAGAGCAAACTACAAACAAATTCACTCATTAAAAAATTTTCACATTAACCAAGTTGCTTGAGTTCCGTTTGCAAGGAGCTCCTTCCAAGGACGTATCCGGCGAATACTGGGTTCAATTCTCAGGGGAAACAACGTTTGGCCAGTGCTCATGCTTCTACACACAAGTCAAATTAGTTGCTCACCTCTGCTTGGCCAGAAACCGGTGCGAAAGCCAAAAAAAAAAAGTTCCTCACATTCAATAAGAGTTGAATCTAAAATCTTGTTGTTGAATCAATTTTTTATTAACTGAGTCAATCTTCATTGACAATTTTTTATAAGTTATAATATAAGTACTATATCTTGTATATATTTATCTTAAGCAATTGTGAAAATTATTTGACAAGCTAAACAGGAATACCTTTTTTTTCCCTAAAAACAAAGTATAATACCTTTTTTCGACATGTTACATCCTTGATGACGACATCTAAAGCAAAACAATCAAAATTATTAATTTTTTTTTCTTTTTAGTTTTATTTTCTATTTAAAATAACTCATAAATAAAAACTTTACTGTATCCCTAAAAAAAACTTTGGTTTAATATTTTTTTTCCCAAAAATGTGTATATTTTCTTAAAAGAATTTATATCAAAGTATTTTATTATGAAATAATATTGCAAAATTATGAATTAAAAATACACACCTAATAATACCAATAACATATTAAAAAAAAATCTATTTATTGAGAAAAATAATTTGATTCACATTCTATATTTTTTTTCCTTCACAATATGCTCATTTTTAACTATTTTGTAGGATTCCGTCAAGAATAAAGCTATTTTATAGGATATGTATCCACCGCCGTTATTTATTAGTGATTAATCTTAGCATGAAAATGGATTTGGCTTCTTGGAAAAATGAAAACCGATTTGGTACAAAAGTTAATCTAATTCCTAACACCAACAAGATTTTCTCTGTATACAACATATATACATGTGTTTTTTTTTTCTTTCTTTCTACCAACGAAGTTTTATCTATATGTAACGTTTAAAGTTTGATAGTCACAATATACTCTTTAAGAAAATCATGCACCACTTTCAATTTAAAAAGAATATAATATAAAACTATTTATCAATTTCAAAACAAACTTAAATAGATTTTATAGATGACAGTTTGATTGACGCAGTAGTTATTCTCCAATATTTGATAAAAGCTAAGTAATTGAGCTTAAGTGGTTAATGAACTTCATCAATGATGAATTATTTGGGAGAACATAAGTTTAATTTCTAAGTGGAACAATTCTTGATCGTAATATCCTTACCTCACGACTAAACTCCGAATTACCAAAATATATCTTATAAAAACACTATTCATTTAATTAACATATTGTTTAAAAAAAAAAGGCCTAAAGTAAACACAATAGTAAAATCTCATGATTTGTGAATATCTTTATTATTATATTAGTATTATACAATATAAATATACTATATACTAATATACTATGCTATGTGCTGTACCCTATACCGTCCAATTTCTGTGACCCTCTCATTATATAATTGCCCATTTTCCTTCAATTCAGCTCCCTGCTTTTTCCAACTCCTTCTCTCTATCTCTCAACTCAACCAATGGCTGCTAACTATTCTTTCTCTTCTTCATCACCATCTTCTTCAATCCCTTCTCCAAAATCTAGCATGTTTTATTATGGTGGAAGTGAAGATTTCTGTGATGAACCTCACTTCCTCCAAGCTTGTTATCTTTGTAGAAAACCTCTTGGCCAAAACAAAGACATCTTTATGTACAGGTTAGTTATTAATTACCTCAATTTTCCTTCATCTTTTTGTCACACCCTAGATGAATATTTTTACTTTTTTTTTACACTTAATTTTCATGTAGGTCATAACTCGTAAGGACTAGTATATATATTTTTTCTTGTACTATGCTTTAGAAATTTTGACTTCAATTTTCAAGTACAAGATTCATTGAATAATACAGATCTAGAAAAAAATTAATATTTGATATAAAATAATTATTTGGATTATTAGAGAACTTTTTTAATTGTTGAGATTAGTGTAATTAAATGAGTTTTGAAATTGTGATTTTTCAGAGGGAACACACCATTTTGTAGCAATGAGTGCAGGCAAGAACAAATAGAGATTGATGAGTCCAAAGAGAAAAGTTGGAAGATTTCTACCAAAAGAGGTGTTAGAAATTCTGAAACCAATCAGAATTCTTCAAACAATAAGGCTGTAAGATCAGAATCAGTTGCAGTGGCCTAAAATCACATGACATGAGTGGTGTGAATGAATGCAAATTTTTGAAAAAATTATGAAGTGGAAAATTAAGAGCAATTAATTTCCATCATAAAGATTCTGATAAAACAAGGATGAATCTTTGCTACCTCTTGTAAAAAAATTGTTGGAGTTTCAAGAGAGATAGAAAAAAAAAACTCAACAAGGAATTTTGGCTCTATGTTTTTGTTTATGTTTTTTATTTGATCCTTCTTATTATTTTTTTCTCATATTTTCTCTTCCAAATTCTATGGGGAAAAAATGGATCATAAATATTATGAGGCGGTTTAATTTTCCATAAAATTGAGACAACAAGAAAGAAAGTATCAAAGATACTTTATGGAGAATCTAGATGTGGTGAAACTTTGTTACATCCTTTCATCATCATGTGGTGTCCATGGAAAAATTATCTTTGAATAAAAAATCCATTGGTCAGTAGAAAAATTCTCAAATCTATAGATTGTAGAATCTAGAATAGATACATGGAATTATGACATGGTAACAAATTAAAATTGGATTCATTAAACCAATTTTTTTTAAAAAAAAAACTAAAGCATAAGATCTAAAGTGTATAAAATGTGCATAAGATCTAAAACCCAACAGGGTAGGCAGATCAGGCTTAAGTCAATAGCATCAAACAACATAAAATTGTTCTATTGGTCTCCAATGTTTGCTCAAAAACCCTTGAATTTATTTGAATGTTTCTTTCGATGACACAAACATAATACAAAATAAGTTTCGATTAGTTTTTTTTCTTCCATTGAAAGCTATCTTGCGATCGATTTTTTTTTTTGAGTTGATCAACCTTCCTAACAACAATGGTCATCAAAACTATCGATTCTCCAATCTCTCTATTAAATGGATCTTCTTACTAATTTGTTTGGAAAAGAAGAAAGTGGAAGGATAGAAATTGGAGGAAGAGAAGTGAAGAGATTAATAAATTATTTGTTTGGCAGGCGTGTGTGTGACAGATTTTCATTTTCTTTTCTCAAAATCAGAGAGATTAAGATTTGGGAATTGGGACACAATTTTTGAGTGAATCACCAAAACGCCCTTAAAATTGTTAGGCAATAGTACATTGAAAATAATGTATTATATAAAAAAAAATGAGTTGGTATATTCGACAACTCATTGTAGAAGACAAATTAATCAATTTAATTATTGAATCATCTTAAATTACAGAGTAATGATATTTATACAATAATTTTATGACAATTGTAGAAAGGGAGGCGAGAGAGAACAAAATAAGAATATGAAAGAAAATGTTGTTTAAAATTGTCTCAAATAATTGTATAAATATCTAAATTATGCTAATGAACATGATACAAAGCTTCAATTAATTTAGACATTCATTAATCTATGTTTTAATAATAGATATTTACATATGTTTTAAATAGCGTAGATGATGTGATGAAGTATCATACAACTTTGAAATTTTGCTCATTTTTATAGATTTAATCAATCCATCATGAACCGTTCAATTTAACGGTTGTATCAATTTAATTCATTTTCTAAAAAAAAATAAAAAAAAAGTAAAAAGGTAAACATGTTATGTTTGATAATTGATGTCAATTGGTCTGACTCTTTTAAAATAATTTGTAAATTAAAAAACATTCGAATGGTTTGGTAAAGACTAAAGACTTATATCATCTTGTATTTTTAATGTTATAGATTTTCTTTAGAGTTTATTGATGACAATAATTATATGGCCCGCCTCTATGATGATGAGGAAAATTATTTAACCCAAAATGAAAGAAAAGGAAGATAAAATATGCAAAATTATGAAAAAGTATTTTGATATAATAGTTGATTATAACTTTATGTGGAGGTGGAGCTATCAATTGAGTCGAAAAAAATGTGGAGCTATCAATGTGAGAAAAAAGAAGCAACCATCACATCTGGCCCCAACCATAATGTGTGGAAAAAGCACAAAATGAGGGCACCACTCTTGTCCGAAGGCAGACAAAGTAGATGGGAAATTTGAGAATAAAATTTAAGTTGGTTAATTTGTAAATTGAACTATATATATCTTTTTGGAGTAATTGAAATTTATGAATATTCATCAAATTTAATTAGTACTTCCTCCGAATATAAATAAAAAAGATGTCAAACAAAGTTGATGTATCTCGTTTAAATATTTAACGAAATACATCAATTTTTTTTATATTCAAGACTATAGTAATTTAATTTCGTCGACACTTTTTCTATTTTGACTATTATTTTTTTACCTTATATGTTTCTCACGCTCCTTATTTTTTTCTTTCAAAAATGCCCTTGATTCAAATTTTTTATTCGAACTAGATTGTCAAGAATTTTTGGATTATATAATTCGAAATTTGCTTTGCCCAAAATTTTGAAGAGACTTTGGTTTATTTATATTATTTTGAAGCCAAAAACATAAATAAATGCAAAAAGGACAAAATGATACAAAAAAATCTCATTTTATTATTATATCAAAACATTTACAATAAAATAAAGCTTAAGCTTAAAGCTTTTTAAACTTATTACATAATTATTCAAACTCAATGCTAGTTTATTAAAAACCCTAAGTTAAACCAGTAGTGCAAGGTGATGGAGAGGAAAGCAAGATGGGAGGGGGAGGGTTAGGGTAAGGTTTGTTTCCTTTCTTGGGTGAAAGAGACCTTCATGGTCAACCTTGCACCCAGACAAATTAACCTGACACCCAGACAAACCGTGCTTCTTTGCAACGCGACACCATCCTCAGTCCGTTCATACAACCCCTGAATTTTTAAAGTAGTATCTTTTTGTGAAAGACCAACGATGAAAACACATTGTTATAAAAGGAATGAGGAGGAGAGAGTGTGAGAAATGGTGAAGGTTTGAAGGGTATTTATAGGAAGAATTGGTGAAGATTGTGTTGCATAGAGTGTAACTACTCATAATGGTGAGTCATAAAAACATGTTCAAATGGTTTTACCAACCATTAAAGCTAGTAAAAACCTTTGAAAAACGTGTTTCATGAGTTACTGAACACTGTCCAAAACTCTGATTTATTTCGAATTATATAATTTGAAAACTATCTTAGCCTTTCAGATTATATAATCAGAAAGGCTTCAATAATGGGTGAAAAATGAGAGAAACTTCGTACTTTGTAGGGTGATGGATGTTTTAGATAATATGATTCGAAAATTTTATTTACAAGACTTTTTTGTGTGGTCTGTATTCCACCGACAGTTTCTGTGGTCCACGACGTCCAAAAAAAATTCTATAAATAGGTGTCTCTGTTTTCATTACTAGTATATCACACCAAAAAACATGGAAATTTCTGTCATTGATCCGAACACGAAGTTAGCTGCAGTTTATTACAACGGGGGAAAACCACCCCATCAAGTGTTTCAGATTTTTGAATCTGAAAATTTTTAACAACCTGGTTCAGATTATATAATCCGAACCAAAAGTATTTTTAGAAAATTTATAGGGGTGGAAAAATTAATACCCTTTTATTTTTCAAATGTGATTAGAGCGAAAAACAGGCAAAGCTCAAAAAGACTAGAAAGCCCAAAAGCAAAGGTCCAAGTCAAAGCTCATCAAAGAGAGATGTAACAAACACATGTGTGTCTCTTGGTCACCTATTGTTTGTCTCAAACTTATTTTTTAAAATTCAAAGAATTTAATTACTATGCATTGATATTCTAAAGTCAATAATAGTTCATTTATACGTAATTTAGGGGATGTATTGTATTGAGATTTCAAAGGATTTTAAAAGACATTTTTAGAATAAATTTTTTTAGTGGTATTCAATTAAGATTTTTATAAGATGTAAACAAATTTTGTGGTATTCAATTAAGACAATCATGACTTTTTTGTCAGCAAAATCCGTTGGTATTCAATTAAGATTTTTCATGACTTATGAATTGTCTATTGGTATTTAAAAATCTATTGATTTTGATGGATTCTTAAATGGAGTGGATTTTGTGAGACTTTTTAGTGAAAAATATAAATACTACTCTCATCCAACAATCTCACACAAACCCTTGAGATTTCGTCATTCTCTCTCAAACCCTTATCTGCCGTCATTTGTTCATGTCATGCTTTCGTCTTCTTTTTCTCTGTCAAATTCATCGAAAGTCTATAATTATTTATAATGTTTGTTTTCTTTTTCTTTTGGCATGATTTCTTGTTTTTGTTTTTTCTTTCTTTCCAAATTCTTGTTTTTATTAATCGATAATTTTTTTTCTAGTTTTTTTTTTTCTTCCGA
>Ga0228710_1005696_pt1 | contig 19241 bp, 12 predicted proteins | sample MedpolnodulmetaG_FD_177995 | JGI IMG/M metagenome (GOLD analysis project Ga0228710, IMG submission 177995) | Root nodule microbial communities from Medicago polymorpha collected in Santa Monica, California, United States - pink nodules | ecosystem: Host-associated > Plants > Roots > Nodule...
GATTGAACAGTATAGATATTTCCGAGTTACACGCTAGTGTCAATAGTCATATAAACTCTTGAATCAATTATATTGGGTCAGAATCATAAAAGCATTAAGAACGATTTATACTGAATAAACTAGAATGGCATTCATAAAAATTAAGAGTTACAGGTTACATAAACATGAGCTAGAACATAATCATCTCTTGACCTAATCACAAAGGATCTAGCTACTCATGGCTAAAGCACAAATAACTAATATGAAAGAAGGATTCATTACATGAAATTGGTAACCAGATATGAGTTTTGATGGTCTCCCACCTTCTCTCCAGATCTCCAGCTCCAAAAGTTAGTTTCTTTCCCCAAAATTTCAACTTTTTCCTTCAGAAAACAACTTCCCTTTTATAGGAAAATTTCCAGAAACACTAAAATCGGAGGAGCACGATGGCTTCAGTAAACTCAAAACTCAACTGGAGCATCTGCCAAATCGGAGCACGATTTTGTCCCATCGGAGCACGATTTCTCCTTTGTTTCAGCATAAAAAATCAGTCTTTTTGCAGCTTCTAACTCATGCATAATCACCTGAACTCAACCAAAATTACATAAAAACTATAACAAAAGTGTTGTATGACCTAGTGTCATCATAACCCCTATGTCACATAATGGATGTAGGGCTCCTAAAAAAAGACGTGTGTAAAACTAAAAATAAACATTAAAGAAAGAGATTTAAGACTCGCGGGTAAGCAAAGTAAATAAAATGCGCCGCATATATACAGAACACCTACAATAGAACCCCTAAAAAACTCTTAAAATAACGAGGTCGGAGTATACTAGTGGCGAGAACAACCAAAAACGTATACCTCTGCCTCAAAACCCCAAAAAGTGAAGTTCCAGAACCCAAAAACAGACACAAATTTTGATATATAAATGTGAAAATTGTTTATTACGGCTCATAGTTACTGATAACTAATAAGTGTTTAAGTTGAACGAAGGATGATGTTATAAATTGTGGTTAGAGACAATATACAACGTTGATCGAACTAATTTGGTACAAAACATTGTTTGTTTATTAGTTGGACGCTTCAAGTATTTTTAGAGCATGTTTGGATTAGGATTATTTTGAGTTTCTGCAAAACAGTTTATGCAAATAAATGAATTTTTACGTTGATATATCAATTTTTTTTTCTTAAGCATAATTTATTTATCAGTTCTTACCAACGAAAGTTGTTTCTTTGTAAATTGTTTTTTCGTAAACTACATATTTACAAGGATAATACATAAAAATTTATTTATTTATATAAATTGTTTTGCAATAAGCTTAATTCAAAGAGGTATATATCCTAAAAAAAATGATGATAAGCTTGCTTTCTGCTGATCAATTTAGCCATCTCAAAATTATTTTTCACCACCTTGAGTGCATCGGAAATGCGCAAATTTCAATCTTAGATAGAGAAATGATATTTAACTAACCATTTTTTGACAAGATAACTTTTTCTCTCATACTTACATTATATTTTTATTTTCTTCCTTTATTGTTTTGTTTTTTGTGTCAATACTCATTTTCTTTGTATAATTTTGGTTGTCTCAAGAGTTGTCTTATAAATAGATGTTCAAATAACACAACTCTTTTGGATATTTCATCCATTCCAAAAAAAAAATTTGTTGTTTAACATGCTAATTTTTTTTCCTGAAATTTTGGGTGTATTAGAAACTCAACACATTTGATCTTTTTCTTCCAAATATACCCTTAAATATGATTGATATTACTTGTATGCTTTATTTTTATGATTATTTAAGAGATATTTATATGTATTTGTAAAACATTTAACGATTATAATAAGATTATTTTATTGATACCAATTAAGGGATTTCTTAGTGCTACTTAATTTGGTTCCACGGAGGGAGAACTTCGATCAAACTTGAGTTTGTAAAGGTTAAATATGGCTTGGTCATATTTTTTTATCTTTGAATTTTATTTTGAGAATTAATTTTTGTTTTAGAACTAGTTCTAAGCTAAAATAACCGTAGCTTTCACATTGAACTAAAATCAAACATACTGTGGGACCGGCCCAACATGTCAAGAGACATAAAACAAATTTTACAATGAGGTTTTTTGGAATTTAAAAAATATAACACAATGTTTATTAAAAGCATAAGAAATCAAGTTTTGTTGAATCTAAGACTTAAACTTAGGATAAAAAGGATTTGAGGCCTTAAAATTAACCTACCAAACTAGATAAATATTCATTAATAGTATGTCATATTATATATTTATAGCTAAATTCAATTATTTTGAGGTATTTTTAAATCTAAAAATTTTGAGGCTTAAAACCCTTGTTTGGGTCGCTTGGCCCTTAGACCAACCCTGACATACAGTACTTAACCTATGTAAAAATACCTTAACAAAAAAAACTTTAGAAGTTAGGAAGTAATCTCAACAAACGGTTGGTAAAAATGGATGGGACCCATTGCATGTGGTGTTGTTCAACCAAAGCAATTTCTCATTCTACCTTCACACGGTACATTTAATACAAGGGTGAATTTTTCTTTGGAATAGTAAAGCTAGTGTGTAACTTGAAGTGCAAAGGAATAGCTTGCGGTGCTGATTTTGACGAAAAGAAATGTGAAACATGTAGGTTTCACATTCAACTTGCAGCAACAATTGAATATGGATTATTAAGTTCACATTGTCTTATTTGTCCTGCAAATAGATGCCTTGCAAATGGAAGAATGCATCAAACAAAAAAAACACAACAACACAAGTAGTGTATTACATCAGTAGAGAGTTAAGAAAAATTCAGAGAGAGAATTTTAGAGAAAACTCTTGGGTGTAATTGGGTTGTTTGGAGTGAGATTTTGTGAGTGTTTGTAAACACATATATTTTCCTTTTTATTAAAGGGATTTGCAGCAGTCCGGAGAGTAGGTATTATTGGCCGAACTTCGTTAAAAATTTTGGTGTGTTATTATTCCGCATTTACTTCACTTCCACTTAATTTGCAGCAGTCAGCACATCAGCTTACTTAATCAATCGAGGTCCATCGGTGTCATTGGAGCATAAAATACCAGAAAAGGTATGGAGTGGAAAAGAGGTAAAACTCTCACATCTTAAAGTTTTTCGGATGTATAACATATGTGCATATTAGTGATCAAGGTAGAAATAAACTTGATCCCAAATCTAAGAAGTGCACTTTCATCGGTTATGGTGAGGATGAATTTGGTTACCGCCTCTGGGATGATGAAAACAAAAAGATGATCCGCAGTAGAAATGTGATCTTCAATGAAAGAGTCATGTACAAAGACAGACATAGCACATCCACCAACGACTCTGGATTGAGTGAGCCTGTTTATGTAGAGATGGACGATGTTCCAGGAAGTCCCACAGATGAGAGTCCCCAGTCAGAGGAATTTGCAGAATCAAGCATCAGACAATCGTCTGACACACCAGTGCATCCTACTCTAGTTCCTGTATTGAGAAGGTCTTCACGACCTCATGCTCCAAACAGGAGATACATAGACTACATGTTGTTAACTGATGGAGGAGAGCCTGAAGATTATGACGAAGCATGTCAGACCACAGATGCTAGTAAGTGGGAGCTTGCTATGAAAGACGAAATGAAGTCTTTGATCTCCAATCAGACATGGGAACTAACTAAGCTACCCATAGGAAAGAAGACACTTCACAACAAGTGGGTATATCGAGTAAAGGACGACCATAATGGCTCTAAGAGATACAAAGCCTGACTAGTGGTCAAATGATTCCAACAAAAGGAAGGAGTTGACTACACCAAGATTTTTTCTCTAGTGGTGAAGCTCAATACTATCAGGTATGTCTTAAGTATTGTTGCCAGCGAAAATCTCTATCTTGAGCAGTTAGATGTGAAAACTGCATTTCTTCATGGAGACTTAAATGAGGAGATATACATGCACCAACCTGAAGGATTCTCAGAAGAAGTGAAAGAGAATATGGTGTGTAGGCTAAAGAAGAGCTTGTATGGCCTGAAACAAGCTCCAAGACAGTGGTATATGAAGTTTGAAAGCTTCATGCACAAGGAAGGTTTCCAGATTGCAATGTTGACCATTGTTGCTTCTTCAAGTGATATAAGTCAAGTTATATCATTTTGCTACTTTATGTTGATGATATGTTAGTAGCAGGCTCGGACATTGATGAGATCAAAAACTTGAAGACGCAATTGTCAAAAGAATTTGACATGAAGGATTTAGGTCCAGCAAAGAAAAGTCTTGGTATGCAAATCACGAGAGATAAGCAAAAAGGAGTTTTGCAGTTATCTCAAGCAGAGTACATCAACCGTGTTTTGCAAAGATTCAACATGGGTGATGCCAAACCGGTTAGCACACCGTTGGCAAGTCATTTTCGCCTATCCCAAGAACAATCACCTCAGACGGAGGAAGAAAAAGAACTCATGGCCAGGATTCCATATGCTTCAGCAATTGGAAGTTTGATGTACGTCATGGTTTGTACGAGGCCAGACATTGGCCATGCAGTGGGAGTTGTTAGCAGGTGTATGTCAAATCCAGGTAAAGCTCATTGGGAAGCGGTTAAATGGATTTTGAGGTATCTAAGAGGCACCACAGAGAAATTTTTATACTTTGGCAAAGGAGAGATAAAAGTAGAAGGCTATGTAGATGCAGACTTTGCCGGCGAGGTTGATCACCGAAGAAGTACAACTGGTTATATATTTACTGTTGGTACTGGAGCAGTTAGTTGGATGTCGCGAATACAAAAAATTGTCGCTTTATCCACTACAGAGGCTGAGTATGTAACAGTAACTGAAGCCAGCAAAGAATTGATATGGCTTCAAGGATTGTTAATAGAGTTAGGATTCATGCAGGAGAAATGTGTTTTGTACAGTGATAGTCAGAGTGCGATACATCTGGCAAAGAATTCAGCATTTCATTCGAGAACAAAGCACATAGGTCTTCGTTATCACTTCATTAGATCTCTACTTGAGGACGAGGTCCTAACATTGATTAAAATTCAAGGAAGTAAGAATCCCGCATATATGTTAACATAGGTGGTGACTATCGACAAACTGAAGTTGTGCTCAACTTCAGTTGGCCTGTTAGAGTAAGAGACCAGAGAAGGCTGCTGCATGATCGAGGTGTGAAGACCGATTGAAATCAGTCTTCAAATGGGAGATTGTTGGTAAAAATGGGTGGGACCCATTGCATGTGGTGTTGTTCAACCAAAGCAATTTCTCATTCTACCTTCACACGGTACATTTAATACAAGGGTGAATTTTTCTTTGGAATAGTAAAGCTAGTGTGTAGCTTGAGGTGCAAAGGAATAGCTTGCAGTGCTGATTTTGAAGAAAAGAAATGTGAAACATGCAGGTTTCACATTCAACTTGCAGCAACAATTGAATATGGATTATTAAGTTCACATTGTCTTATTTGTCCTATAAATAGATGCCTTGCAAATGGAAGAATGCATCAAAAAAAAAACACAACAACACAAGTAGTGTATTACATCAGTAGAGAGTTAAGAAAAATTCAGAGAGGGAATTTTAGAGAAAACTCTTGGGCGTAATTGGGTTGTGGGCAGTGAGATTTTATGAGTGTAAACACATATATTTCCCTTTTTATTAAAGAGATCTGCAACAGTCTGGAGAGTAGGCATTATTGGCCGAACTTCGTTAACAATTTTGGTGTGTTATTATTCCGCATTTATTTCACTTCCACTTAATCTGACTATGGGGAAATTGTGCGTAGTTTTCTAACACAAACATGCACAATGCATGATTAAAATTTATACAAAATAATTATTATTATTAGAAAAGTTGGAACTAGCAATGGAAAAATAGAGACAAAGGGTAATGATTAAAATATTCCAACAATGATATTTACATATCAATTTTTTTCTACACATGCAACACTTGGTTAATCACATTTAAAAATATGATTAATTTAGTTTAGTAGATGGTTAATTCAATTCACTATTAAAACTGTGGTTAATTGAACTACATGAATAACCAGAATATTACAATTTTAAATGTGACCTAAATTAAACGTTTATTCAACTGAACTAAGCATAGTTTTGAATGTGATTAATCATATATCACATGTATATGGAAATTAGATATCCATAGAACTTTTTGTAGATGTTCTCTCAAGACTCAAGAGAAATTCCAACTTTAGTTTAAATGTCTTGGAAGATTAAGGAAAAAGATTAAGAAAAAGGCTAATGTGGCATTATTACGAGGATATATTCTTGAGAAATTCCAACTTTTGTAGTTGTTGCAATGAAATAACCAGTTGGACGAGCAGGAGACTTATTAAAATGAATGAAATTTACAGGTACACGAAACAAATTATTATAGAGATAATTGGTCAATAAATAATATGGTATAGAAATATCAATTTTGGATTCTCTGAATAACTGTATGTGTACGTTTGCCAATTACAAAATGAATGAATATGAAGAAAAAAGAAAATCATATATTATCTGCAAGAGTAAGACTATAAGAATAAGAATCAAGGAATTTTTGCACAAAAAATTGAAAGAATACATGTGTCAAGAAAATGTTAAAAATGTAAAGTTGATCAAAACAAAGAAAGTGGAATTGGTGTTGGTGGTGACTTCATTCCAAACATCAAGTCATCATTCTCTAGAGGTGTCAAATTCAAGTCCAACCCCATAATCCTTTTACTATTCAATCTCTTCAAAACTGGAAATTTTGCAATAATTTGATTGATGGAAGAAACCCCTTCATGTATGACAGCTCTATGTTTTCTCATGTGTCCTCCTAATGCTTGACCCAAAGAGAATCCCATACCACAAATAGAACACTCATGCATTTTGGGTTTGTTCCACAAACTAAGAGATTTTGCTTGTTCTTTGAGTTCTTCACCTTCAGCTAGTTTCATTCTCTTATGGCTAGCTCTATGGCCACCAAGGGCTTGAAAAGATGAGAATTTTTTGTTGCATGTTTTGCATTCATATTCACCATTTTCATAGCTTTTCTGTTGTGGACAAGATAGTAGCATCAAACAATTTGCATAATCTATGCTCTCTGCTCCTTCATTGCTCCTTTGTCTCTTCATTGCCATCACTTGAAAAATTAAGGAAATTGAGTTGTTTTGTGTTTGAGTGTGATGAAATTTGCAGTGTCTTGAAAGTTTTTGTTGTTGTTGGGATATTGAATTGAATGGTTTGGAACTTATGAACGTGTGGATTTGGTATTTATAGGCATAGTTTGTTGTTAGAGACAAGTCAAGATAACGTGTGAACGTATGTAGACTTTGTTTTTTGTTGAAAATCCTAGGAAAGTCCAACTGTTGAAGCTATAGTATAATATAATGTTGAACTAACTTTTTTGACTCATAGTAATGACGTGAATACCCTTAATTGATATATTACTTTTGGTTGGATAATGCAGTTAGGCTTGTCTTTTTTTGGTATTCCAATATTTAACTGCTAAATATTTAGTCCACGTTGTGAAGCCTTAATCCCTACGCTAACTTAAGCTTTTTTTGGCCGTGTGGGCCACCGAGGAAGTAAACGAGTGGTGAGGGAAAACAAGTTCTAGGAAGCTTCGATTTTTTTTATTTTTTTTTAAAATATGTACTTTTAATGTTGCTTCTTCAAGTACAACCGTAACAAAAATTTGATACGAACAAGTGAACCACCTTGTTGGTGAAATAGAACTGTTTGGTCTGCTAGTTTAGTATGCTAAATATGGATTTGGTTGAATTGTTGAAGAATTCTGCTCTCCCTCCGCACTTTTCGCTTGTACCAGCTAGCTGAAAAGACAATTATACCCTTGTGTGAGTTAAGTCATGCTGCATGACTTAACTCACGCACCACTGGCATGTGTGCGAGTTAACTCACGCACGTTGACTGATGGTCAGAGCTAAAGAACAAATGTTTTTTTGTCTTTGGTCGGTTTTTCAACATTCAATCTACATTTTTTTTTTTTACCAATTTTACACGTTTTTTTGACCACATTAATGGTATTTATCACCTATACTACAATTCTCATCTATAAATACCCCTCTATACTTCCCTATTTCTTCACACCATATCACTTTCTCTCCCTCTATTTCTCTTCTTCTTTTTTTTCTTTTTCAATAATCTCTTTGGGGGCAAAAGTGATCAAACTTCTTCGCGGTAAAATAGTGAGTAGCCAACTTGGGAAAGTGATCAACCATTTGAATAAGATTAAATTTACTTTTTTTTACCCCAGAAACTTTTTACCGTGGGTAAAAAGAATCTTCTTGGAATATAAAAAGAACCAGATTTAAATTTACCCCAAGGGTTGATGATGTATTTTACCTAAGATGGCTACTCACTATTTTACCCCAAGAAGATTGGTCACTTTTTACCCCAAGAGGGTAAAAAGAAAATAAGTAGATTTAGTGAATTCGAATAAATTATTGTATTGTATGAATTCTATTAATAAAATGAGATGTTATATGCCTCAATTTTGTTCATTCCTTTTTATTTATATTTGCTTTTATTTTCTTATTTTGTATTTAATGAATAAATATTAATTTAGTTCATTTCCTTTTATTTATATTTGTATTTATTTAATGAATAAATTCGAATCAATATTTATTTATTTTAGGTTCATAAATAAATTAGAATAAAGTAAATACGTAAATAAATTAATTTTAATAAAGTAAATAAATTAGAATAAAGTAAACAAAAAATTTAGAAAATAAATAAATTAGAATAAAGTGAAAAAGTAAATTAGAATAAAGTAAATAAAATAAATTAGAATAAAGTAAATAAAATAATTTGAATATAGTAAATAAATTAAAAAAAGTGAGTTAGGTCATCGTGCATGACATACGTCACGCAGCGTCACTTAACATGCGCACATTTTTACACTTGCATTAGTTAACTAACACATGGGTAGTTTGGGTATTTCAGTTGGGTGCGAGCGAAAAGTGTAGTGGGAAGAGCAGAATTCTTGTTAGAATGCAAAGGAAAATTTTACTTTTTCTATGTTCCCAACTGCTTTGGTTGGTTGTAAACCCATGTGAAAGCCTTGGGCTATGCTTTCAAACGGAGACAGTTTGAAGTTTGAACGACGGCAAATCCCGGCATATAGAATTAGTACTGTAGCAGTAGTAAGATTTCACACACAGTCAAATATGATCAACAGATTGGAAAACACATGAAGATTCATGGCAATGTAGTAAAATGGGTTTGGTGAATGTTTCAACTATTTTTTCTACGTTAACGTTAGTTCAAGAATATCTTAATCTTAGCTAGTAGCTTCAACTTACTATATTTCTACGCGGTTGGGTAGGAAAACACTATATTAGAGGGATACATCACACATGGAATTTGTTGATGAGTTTCACACAAAATCAGAACTATATGCATAATAATTATTCACTCACTGCAACAGTTTCACTTCACCAAACCAGTTGCCGTCAATTGACTCAATTCACATCTGTAAAAGGAGAATTATACCTTACAAGGCTTGGGAATTTGCATTAATTGGTGTTTACATCCAAACTAATCCAAATAAAAATCACAAATCCATTAAAAAAATAAAAAATAAAACAGCACAAACCCAATTTTTCTTGATTAATCCTAAAGAAGCCTCCGATTCTTTAATTAACTACTAACTAATTGTGTCAACAAAAAGTGGCCCTTGGATTTGATTTAATAAGATAATAATAACAACATAGACAACTATATGTAACTATCAAGTTACATAAGGTAACACATTGTCATTCTAATTGTACGGTATTTTATCATTTGAATGAAGTTTAATTTTTTACAAATTTAACAAAAATTAAAAATCTCAAGAATAACTCTCCGATTCATTTCTCGACAGTGTTTGTACTTAAATTATCTTTTACATTGAGAATTGCTTCATTAATCCATTTTCTGAAAGTTGACAACTTCTTGAAGGTTGTTGAAACAAAACAATACAAGTGATGATTGACACTTTGACAATATATCCATCTCTTGCAGCATAAAAAGTGTCTTACCCATCTGATCACTGATACCTCGCGTTGAACTTGTGTATTACTCAAGTACGTGTGTCTATTTATAAATGGAAGACAATGAATTCGTGGTGAAAACATCAACTAAAATATAAAAGTACACCTCTGTTATACATTTATAATTCATTAATTCATAACTCCCCGAAGTACTGGGTTTAACAATAATTTAGGGGCTGAATTTCAAAGGGGCAAAGAGCCATAATACACTAGTTCTGCAGAACCTGTCATATAGATATGATTATCTTCATCCTTCCATTCAATCTGAAGAGGCCCTCCAGGCAGATCAACCGTGCAGTTCTGTAACAAAATAACAGATTGAAAAGAATTATCAAGGTACTGCAGCCAGGAATTCATTAGAGTTGTGAACACAGGTAACGTCAAGGACCAAAGATGTTTCCTTATATAAACAAAGGACACAAACTAGAACTCAAACTTTAGAGACTAAAACCAAAGTTTTATATCTTACAAGAATCTAAAACATATATAAACTGACTTTATATATGTTTTATATTATAGCTGACACTCATTTGACCAATAAAAGGAATAATCACACCATCCAAATCCCGAAGTCATTATAATGGCTTTAATAACACCAGCATAATCTCAAAACACATAAATTGAAATTCTCCAAGAAACAACAGCCAGTGAAACAACTTCAAGCGCACACAAGAAGTAAAATGATGAATTGCAATTGGTAAAAGAAAACGCATGATCAAATTTCTACGAATAGTACCATAAGAAAAGTGATTATTTGCAACGGGTAAAAGAAAATGTATGACTGAATCTCTACAAATAGTAAAATGCATATCCCTAAACGCCACGGAGCAAGCAATTTTTTCCGAGGGGCTAAATATAAGGAAAGAATAAAATACTTTTAAAACTAATATAAAACTAACAGTATCGATGTAGAAAAGTTTAAATTTGATGGCATTTTAAGGAGTCAAATTCATCACAATTGAATGTATACCAAATTGACTAGCAACATCTTTTTCGATGTAAACAGTTAAACTATTAGCAAGAAACTCATCATCTATTCTATTGATGAGTCTTGTCTTAACAATTTTCATTGCTAATAAAGCTCTTTTGTAGTTGCTATTGCTATAGAGATCAGAAGTGTTAAAACAAGACGAACAAATCAATCAAGTGATAGTTTTTTTTACTTTCATGTTTCAGCTAATTTTTACATTTGGGGTAGCTAAATATATGTTATTAGAGTAGCTAAATATGAAAATATTCCTACTTAATAAAAAACAATGAAGTTTTGGGGTAGCCAAGGAACTTTTTTTGTGAGCATGGACACAAATTTTTGTTAAGATTTAATGGTTGAATAAATAATGAAAAATAGGGAGAGATCAATATAACCGACAGGCCAATAGCTGCTGCAGTGCTCAGGCTGTAGGCAATCTATGAGGAGGAAAATTCTTCAACAAATATATTAGAGATAGGAATCGTGATTACAAGTAAATACACTTGTGCAATGGCAATCACATTTATTATGTCTGTATATATTATGATAAAAAATATAATGAAAAATCAACAGTTTTCATAGTGTCACAATCAAGTACAGCAAACTTACTCGCCCAGCACGACCCTCAAGAACTGCTGCAACAACCGTAGCACAAGCTCCAGTTCCACAGGCAAGAGTTGCTCCTGCTCATAACACAGAAAACGGGACACCTTAGACTTACCCTAACAAGTAACCACACTAACAATACCAATCAAAAACAGTCTGGAAATTAGATGCTCTAACCTGCACCACGCTCCCAAACACGCATCTTCAGGTGAGAATTAGAAAGAACTTGCACAAACTCTGCATATTAAACCACAAGAGACAGTAAGAGTGAGGAATGGCAACAGGATCGCAGTGATGTTCCACACACAATGATTTAGGCCATTAGGGCCAAGTTCAAAGAACTAGAACTTTAGAGGTGGAAAATCTGGTAGACAATATGCTTGGGGGGGTTGGGGGGGGGATAAGGCTTGGTATTTGTTGGTTGCTGTTGTGTATAGGAAAAATACCACAATTAAACTGACAGTCATATTCCGATCATAAAATTAGACTAATCTGACCTGTGTTGGTTCGTGCAGGGAACACCTCATGATGTTCGAATTTCGGGCCAATTTCTGCTAGCTTCAATTCATCAACAAGCAAATTCTGTTGCAATAGATCAAAACAAATATGAAATTTGGAAAATCAGAAAAAAGTGTTGAGATCGTATAAGTTGAAAGATAAAAGCTGATATTCTTAGATAATATATAAACTAGTAAAACTATAAATAACAAACTTTCAAAGGCGTTGTTCTTCTTTTGATAAAAATGGTTAGACATTCAATTGTTTTTGAAAATGTCTTTGTATCTGTATGTCATATCATCTTATTGATCAATGTCTTTTCTTCCTACGCCTACATAGTGTTTAATTCCTTTAAATAGATCCAGAATACATTGTATATGTACTGGGAATCATAACTGTGATATAATTGTCGTGTGGCAAGAATAATGACCTGAGTTTCTTTATTGCTGAAGGTTATACAGTGTGGATTTCCCATGCTAACACAAGTCACATTCCAGATACTTCCATCAACATCAATCTCTGATTTAACAACAGCATGATCCTTATTTGGAGATAATTTAGTAGGCACATCTGATGCTTTAAGAATCGGTTCCCCCATATCAACTCTGACCTGAATCAATTTGTATTATCAATTTATCATCAATCAAGGTAAAGAAAGAGAACCAACACAAAATAAGCTTGACATTATACAGCTTCAGAATTTCAAAACAGTACATAAAAAGGCGCCTTGGAAGCACCGTCCTGATGCCTCTGAACAAAAATCACAGTGTCAAAAAGTAAATTGCAAATATTTGCTGCATATAAGAATAAGAACATACATTTCCATCCTCCAAGACTTCAGGAACAATCTTCCCAGCACCAGTGTGTATGGTGAAACTACAAAATATGAAAATATAATGTAAGGCGAAATTTCAAGAATATCGATAACTACTAGGCCACGGTAATAAAATCATCTTTAATTCTTCCTCGCTTTTCATACCATCTAAATACAAAATTATTACATGTGAAATTAAATGTTTCCGTTACAGATGAAAGTTTCCCTATAAACAAGCAACAAGACATAAAAAGCAAGACGGTAAGAATTTCTCGAAAATGAACAAACCTGTGCCTCCCATGTAAACTCTCGAGCTGAGAAACAAATTTGGCAAAGCATCGCACTCCATTGCCACACATCTAAGGAAAAAGTTTGAATGTGAGGGACCAAACTTGTCAGAACAAGGGTCTGTCAGGATTAGCTTATTTGAGCTTATATTTTAACATAGTAATTGTGAAAGTGTTGGAGAAAACTTAAAAAAACATCTTATGACATGTCCATAAGTTGTTTTCAGCATATATGGGGCCTGTTTGGATTGACTTATTTGAGGTAATAAGTTTCGGGAGAACTTTTGAAAACAGAGACATTTTTCGTAAGCTTTTTTCAGCTTATTTTCATAAGTTCTCCAAGATAACTTATGAAAATAGCTTATAACATATACAAAAACGATTTAACTTTGTTTTATCCTTTGCTATAAAAATAGCTTATGTAAGTGCTTTATTCTTATAAGAACTTGTGCTATATACTGCAAATAATTGTTTATCCAAACAGGCCCTATATAAGCCCTTCAGCTTATATGAAGACATTTGACTTTATTCTATCTTTTGTTATATACTTAACTTATACATGAGCTTTTATGCTATAAGCGCTCAATTAAGTTGTTTATCCAAACAATATGTCTGAAAAATAAACTTGTAAGAAGAATGAATGAATTACCTCAGGCTCACTACCATCAGAGTTGAAAATCCTCATTGTATAATCAGTACCATTGATACCAGGCAAAACAAAGATAACGCCATCAGCACCAACACCAAAGTTACGATCACATAGTTGCACAGCTTTCTCTGAAGTAATCTTTGGCTCAGAAGAGTCTCTATTATCAATCTATTCATAAAACGAAACATTGTTAAAACTCAAAACCGAGCGTTATTCAATTAGAGGACTAGACTAAGATTAAAACATGTACTCACCAAAACGAAGTCGTTTCCGAGACCGTGATACTTAGCGAAATGGAGAAAACCAGATTCCTTTTGGTGAAGGAATGAAGTGGAGGTTGTTGTTTTAATGGGAGTTTCAGTTTTCATGGAGGAAGAAAGCGCAACGAGGCGGGAATTAGGGTATTTGAAAGTGAGGTGCGGTGTGGCTGAAATGGATCGGGAAGAAGGGAGAATGGAATTAATGGAAGAAAGAGAGCGGCGAGTTGGTGTTGTAATAGGGACTGAAATGGTGGCTGTTATGGCCATTGGTGCTGCAATTTTAAATGCCGGCGGCTAGTGTTCTCTCGTTTTCACTTTGCTCCACCGCCGGAACGCCGCAAATTGTCTGTATGTATGTATGTATGTAACACGAGGGATTGAACTACTTGCGGTGGAACAGGGATAAAATAGGCATAACACGTGAACACAAGACCAACACTTAGCATTTGGGCACATCCAATGACAATCTGACAACACATAAACAATTAATTTTTTTAAAATTGAAAAAACAGAGAATGAGAGAGAACATGCATCGCCCAGGAGAATGACAAAACCTCAATTTTCCTCTCCATCCATGCTCCACTGCCAAGAATCGATCTTCTTCAATGAAACATTGTGATTTGGACAATGAAAGACATTGATTAGCTGACTGACATGGCCGGGAAAAATAAACTGGGTTAGTTGTTACTTTCTGTTGAAGACGCCCGAGACCAAGGAATCGAAGTCGTGTTATGGTGAAAGATAGCCATTCATCAGTGGAGAAGCAATTTCAAAAGTCGGTGAAGTGGAAGGGGTTGCCGATGTTGCTTATGAGGCGGATAAATTCTTAAGGACAGTCACGTTATTTAACCGTTTACAATTCTGCAGGTCGTCCCCGTTCATAGTTTCTTGTTTATTTACTTAAATCACCGCAATTTCAAGAAAGATAAGTTTAATTGTTATCCCTCTTGTTAATTCTCTTTAATATTTAATTGATGCTTTTATTTATACGATGATTATCATTTATAGAGAAATTTTATTTCTACTTTTACAACACTGCCAATAGGTATAGTGATTGTGTTCTGTTTTGATTAAATATAGGCATTCCACAATGTTACTCTATTTTTAGAAATCAATACATTTAACAAGGCAAACGTGTATCTGTGTTGGGTTTTTTGACAATTTTTCGCAAACATGTAGGTTGTTAATGTCTTTACGAAAAAAATTTCGCAAAAACGTATTTGATACACACAAAAACTAACACAAGGTTGAATTTTAACGTATTTTTGTTCTTTAGTTTCATATACACTAAGCAAAACTGCACTTATTCTGTCAAAGTCTAATTATGAAATGTCCAAATAATGTGTCTCTACAATATAGGCCCAAAAATAGACTAAAATCAATTAACAATTAGAGAAGTGGATATTAATGATAGAATGGAAAACAACATCCCTATAAACTAGGAGAGGTTAACAGACTAAACAACTTCTGAATTGGAATATAAAAACAATGTCACATTTATTTTCAAAATCCTATATGTCATTCACTTTTGTCTTGTATAAGTAATTTACCTATATTAGCAGCATACCTGAATAGCTAGCTAAATATGATTTCTTCCAAAAATGAGGTGAGTGATTCTTCATTTCTTGTATTTATTTTCTCCATAACTCGTTCAATTTGCATTTTTAGATGTTTCATTCATACGTTTTTTAATTGACTCAACTTTATGTATTTTAATGATAGAGCATTGAGGAGATCAAACACAAGCTTCTCCGCACAAGGCTTGAACTAATATCAACAAAAATGGAATCCAGTGCTGAGATAAAGAAATATGAAGAAACTGTTAATCATTTATACAAGCTATTACAGAGAGCTTGCCAAGAAAGAGATGAAGCAAGAGATCAACTTAAATTGCTTATAAGAAATTTTCAGCCATCTACACAAGCTAAGACATATAGCACTATTCCAAAACATGATCATCCAAAGCAACAACTTTCATGTGATTTATCTTTGTCTAGCCTCCAATCAAATAATGAGAAGAAAATTTCTTCAATGAATTCATCCAACACAAGAATAGTTGAATCATGCAACATGGCCTTAAAAAAGCAAAAAATTCATCAAAACAAATTTGAAATAGTAAATGCAAATATTGATGAAGTTGCTTCCTCTAGCCTTTCACTTCATAGCATCAAGAAGGAGAATTATTTATCTAGCAATATTTATGATAAGGAAAGTGTTGTTCCAACTTCTTTGAGTTTAGCATTTCCTTCGAATTCTAATGGACCTTCTCATATGCGTCGTGGTTCTGGTTCTGGTTCGGGGTTATTAGTGAAGAATGAACCAATGTCATATATGGAATCAAATGGGATGCACAATCATACAATAGCAGGAAAAAAGAGAAAGTTTTTATAAGGCTGCTCAAAGTTTTCTTTATTTGAAATAAATGTGAGATAAAGATATAGTCAAGTACTTATGGGTAGATTTAGCATCTCTAGGTGGCAATGGCATTGACTTTTTATACTCTGTATCTATTCCCTTATTATTTTGTTCTTTTTTATCCATCAAAGATTTGAATTGAATACTGAAGAAGAAAAACAATGGTAAATTTGGCATGCACTGTCAAATACTTTTTTGTGGTCACGTATGCAGTTTTTCATTATTTATGATTCTGTCATATCTCAGAATATATTCAAGTGGACTTTGGAACCATGCAGTTGAAATTTTCCTTGAGTGAAAAGATATTAACAGTAATTAAGTCATGCTGATAAAGGTTTTCCGTGAGAAGCTCTTATTACTCAAAAATCTTAAACATGAAATTTTTGACCTTTATCTTTCTATTGGTATATTCTTCATTTGTGTTGAAAGAGCATCATTTGCTATTACAAACAACTGGAAAGCCTCCTAAATTTGATTAACCCTATTCTCCTCTCCCAACAACTTCTTACATTGAGACTGTCAGAGTTCAAAGGAAGCATCAAGACATTCCTTCTTCGTAATTATGATGAGGTCCTAAAAGGTATGGTTGATTTTTGTAAGCACCCAAAACATAATAGGCTGAGAGGAGAAAACATGGTTGAGAATGAATGTCATTATAAACACAAGTGCTTGAATTTGTTTGATTGATAGCTCCACTTTATACTGAAATGCTTTTCATTTTGTTTGTTCATTTCTTTTCTTCTTGAGACTATTAGGGTGTAGGATTTTTATTTTTTTGCTACCCTCCAAATTTAAGCCAAAGAGGGGAGTCTCAGAGGTGAGTAAAGTTTGACGAGGATTGTTTTAAGTGAAAATTGAAATGATTCTCCTAAAAAAAATTGTTACCTCAGAGTTGATTATCTACTTGAGTTCGATCACTTTGTTAGAGTATAAGATATGATGAAACGAAATCGAACGAGATAACATTCATTTCTAAAAATCCGAGTTTTGAGGGGAAAAACGAGGGATCATCCCTTTGGTTTTGGAAAACCAAACAAGTGGCTTAAACATCATATTTTATCCAAAAACATACATCAAATATGTAGGTCATCTCACTAATACGAGTCACCTCACCTATGTGGTGTAAGCTCGAATTCACATATTAGTCATCTCGCTAATACGAGTCATCTCACTTATGTGTTGTAAGCTCAAATCCATGGATTTGAACACAAGTTTATGTCATTCTTGACTATAATTTTTTCGACTATAACAATTAAAGAATTTGAGAGAAATTATACACATAAATCTATTTATATATATATTTATGTAATCTATTCCAAAATTTAATCATTTTAAAGAGGTCTCACTTAAAAATGTGTTATCAAACCAAATAAGGTTGGGTGAGTTAGGTACCTCAGTTCGTCAACCCATTGAGTTCTAGTTGGGTTGTGCCAATTGCCCGCCTACATTTTTGAAAAATGCTTTTTATTTAACTTATGTGTTTTTAACAATAATCTACGTTTTTATATTTAGAAATACTTTAGTGGTCAATCTATCATTGTTTTCTTTTCAAAATCTTCAATTTATTAATTTCCTTATTTTTGGATCTTTTAGCAGACTTTGGTTGATCAATCCGTTAACTAACCTACGCGTGAAAGAGAAAGGTTTAATATATTTTCTTTGACAGATCAATTGGTCATCCTTGCTAATTTTAGCATTGCAAGTGACAGGAACGATGGAGGTTCCATGATCGATAGAAGTTAGAACATGGCAAGAGTAGAGACAGTGAGAGATAGCTTCAATTTGAAAGGTAAAGGAAACCTATAATTTAAAGAGAAATATAGAATTAAAAATAAATATATGACCAAATCATTTAGTCATGGTGTACTTTACTTCTTTTGGCTGCTTTACATCTTTAGTGTTAATTAATACTCTTTAATATGAAAATTTCATCCTATTCCAATTATTTTAATTTCTTTGATGTTGGACTACGACCCACTGCTATGTAAACAAGCCCTTGTCATTGCCATTTCTCATGTAAAAGACAGTATAATAATATTATTTTCATGCATAATGATTTCCTTTTAAAGGTATTCTTCCATGGTTACAAGATCAAATCAATAATGTTTGGACTCCTCAAAACATTCAATCATCTTTTTTATCAATTTATTATTTATTATTAAAAAAAATATTTTTTATGTGTATGTGATCAAACACTTTTTCTTTGATCATGTAACTATATTAAAATTTCTCTTTCTTTTATATATATATAATTTCAAACAGTGATCTTTAAAGAATGGTGAGGTCTTTGTTGCTGTCTTGTCGTTGTAACCTCATTGGGATGAATATTAAACATAGATAAACCTCACTGTCATAAAAAATAAATAAAAATTATTGCTAAAGAAAGTATATAAAGTTGGGAAATGCTAACCGGTGCCTCGGACACTGATTAAGAATACTAAAAAGGAAATTATATATTAGTTAATGCATTGAAATTGTGTAATTAATTTATAAAAAGTCAACAACAGTTTCCTTTTATGATAATAATTTCCTTTTTTGGTATGTTTAACCAATGTCCTGGAGGCACCGGTTAGTATGATTCCATTAAGTTTTAAATTTGTATTTACCATAAAAGGTCGAAATCATTTTTAAAAGAAGAATTCAATGCATTTTTTTTTTAGAATCAAATGAGTAATACACGATATTGGATCTGTTTGTTTCAGCTTTAAAAAAAAAAATTAAGTTCAAAGAATCTAAAGTTTTTTTAAAAAAAAAAAAAAAAAATTAAAAAATATTTTTT
>Ga0228710_1005697_pt1 | contig 19238 bp, 21 predicted proteins | sample MedpolnodulmetaG_FD_177995 | JGI IMG/M metagenome (GOLD analysis project Ga0228710, IMG submission 177995) | Root nodule microbial communities from Medicago polymorpha collected in Santa Monica, California, United States - pink nodules | ecosystem: Host-associated > Plants > Roots > Nodule...
CTTTCTTTACATATCGCCTACGAACATCTAACTCGACTACACTATAATCTTTATTTGTTTTTACACTTTAAACGTTCCTATATAACATTCGCCATAAGTTATTTAATTACCTTGGCTCTATCACTCTTCAATTATCAAAACTCTTAAGCTCATTATTTTTTGCGTCCTATTGTCAAGTCATCTTTTAACATCGTTAAATTCATTTAGATCACTATCATCGGTTTATGTTTTAGACTTGCTATTATCCTGAGGTAATCGCTTCTATTTATGCCTGACCACACTTCCTCATTTAGATGTAAAGCTTAAGGACCCTCACCTTTACATTACAAGCTAACGGATTTCTTAAAATCACTAACACTATCAAGGATGGTTTAGAGTCCACTGCAACGGTGGTGCTGAAACTTCATGAAAAACGCAGCATGACCCACGTGCGACATTTTAATCATAACTCAACTTAGAAATGTATGAATAAGGTCAAACCAAAGCTAAAATAAAGATAACATCCATATATACAACTTTCACGAAGGAACCTAAATCCATTTCGATAAAGAGAGGGGTGCAAAGGTTGGTTTTCCTAAACCTAGGCAAAATGGACGACTCTGCTGACCTCTGTGTAGTACTTTGATCATAACTCAAGTTTTTGACGTCCTATTGGAGTCACTCCAAAGCCAAATGAAAGATAATATCCATATTTACAACTTTCATGTTTACATCAGAACCTATTTCAGAACATAAAAGAGTCGAAAGTTGAATTTCCTAAGCTTCAGAAAAGAGCACAACCCTGCTGACCTATGTGTACTATTTTGACCATATCTTGTGTTGTAGATGTTGGAATGAGGTCATTCCAACGCCCAATTAAAGCTAACATTCATATCTACAACTTACATGAAGACACCGAAACCTAATTCTAAACCTAAAAGTTCCAGTTTTTATTTTGTGTTTCGGTTACAGAAATCACAGATTTTCTGCGATTTCGCATATGCGATTTAGCCTTAAGGGACCTTTCCTAACTCCGTTTTCGACCTTAAACTCACCAAACTCGACCCTAATCTTCACCCCATGACTACCCTATCATTCAAACACTAATTCTTCGTTAACCTGTCTGATTATCCACTCTTTTTAAGACTAAAACTCAATTCAAAAATTTAAACTAGTTGTACTCAATTGTCATCTTTCAATTCGTTCATCATCATTCTCTCATCAAAATTCACATCATAACAGCAACAATGTATTAAAATTTAAGACAACCCTCCCATCATAAAATTAAGATACCCTAAAGTGCGAAGATTCTCCCCCTTACCTCGATTCCCTCGAAAATTCTAGTTTTGGCTTGATTCCACCGTAGCTAGGGTTTCTCCTCCCCTCTTCTCTATTTTCCACGTTCAGCAAAAGTGAAGCTTCTAACTCCTAATGTTTCTATTTATAATTGGGTCAATCATTTGTTATAATTTTTTTTCTCCTCTGTTCACTATTCTTTTACTCCTCCCCTCTCCCACTTATTTGAAACTTATATTTTACACCTCCGACACTATTCTATTTTGTTTTGATTCCTCTCTTTATTTAATTTAAATTCTCATACTACTTATCAATCCTCATCAATATTCTATCTACTTAACAACAAAATAACATTCAAGCTAAAGCAGCATCAATAATAATATTAACCAACACTTCACCTATTAAAATTCATGGAATTAATTAAAAAAATAAAATTAGGGTGTTACAGGGAGACTAAAGAATATGCCTGCCAAAACAAAGGCGGGAGGTGTTCTTCGACATCCGGTGCTCACATTGAAAAAGGTGGCAAGGTTACCAAGTAAAGATAGAGAAGAGGTTATGAAGGTGCTGCGTAATTCCAAAATTATGGAGGTCTTGGAACAAAAAATCTGGAACCGTCGACGTCAAAGGGAGACAATTACAAGGTCGTTATAAGAGGTCAGCCAAAGTTCACATAATGAATCATCATCTTTGGCCTCAGTGAATAATGATTGAAAGAATTGGGTAGTTTTACGTGGAAGTGAGGAGTCAAAGGCAGAGGATATTCAGGGTATTGGTAAAGTTATAGGTGTCTCTTTTAAAGGGAGCAGTCACAACAAGTTTAGTGTGTTATCTCGTCCTAAAAACATTGAGTTAGGGCCAGTGTTGACTGTTGTGGTGGATGGGGGAAGCGTGGTGGATGTGGGCGTTTAGGAGGGATGGTGTGGTGTTGGGGTGTGGGCATGGAGGGTGTGAGTTATGAAGGTGGTTTCTTGGAATGTGCGGGGGTTAGGTGGTTTAGAGAAAAGGAGGGAAGTGAGGAAGTTAGTGGGAGAAAAGAGTCCTTTCATTTTATGTTTACAAGAAACAAAATTAGCTGTGTGTGATGATATTTTATGTACTTCGCTGTGGGGTGATCCAAATCATGCCTTTTCTTATCGCCGTTAGTGGGAGCTTCAGGGGGGTTGTTAATTGTGTGGGATTCTAAGGAAGTGGAGGTTTGGTCATCTGTTAGTCAGGATCATGTGCTTCAAATCCATGGTAGATTTATTCGGACTAATGCGGAGTTTTACTTGTTTAATATCTATGCTCCATCTGAACCTCGGGCTAAACAGGAATTATAGGTATCGTTGTCATCTAGATTACAGTTGTTAGGGGGTGAGAAGGTGTGTGTGTGCGCGGGGATTTTAATGCGGTCCGTAACACGGAGGAAAGACGGTCGCATAGGGGAAGCAATGCAACACATGGTATTCAATATTTCAGTCTCTTTATTGATGATAATGGGTTGATAGACTTACCGTTGTGTGGCCGTCGGTATACGTGGTTTATGGGGGATGGTACTTTGATGAGTAGGTTAGACCGTTTCTTGCTTTCAAAAGAATGGTGTCTTCAATGGCCCAATTGTTTTCAGGTAGCCCTTCTCCGGGGTCTCTCTGATCATTGTCTGCTTCAGCTGTTTGTTGATGATGAAAACTGGGGCCCCCGTCCGTCTAGAATGTTGAAATGTTGGCATGAAATGCCGGGTTACAAGCAGTTTGTGAAAGAAAAATGGCAGTCTTTTCAAGTTGTGGGGTGGGGCGGCTATTCCTCCGAGAAAAATTAAAATTGATCAAGTCCGCATTGAAAGAGTGGCATTCAGTTGATGGTAGAAATATTCCAGGAAAAATTGATGTTTTAAAAATCCGGTTGTCCGAGTTAGATGAAAAAGGGGAGGAAGGTGGGCTGTCGATGGAAGAATTAGAAGAGATGAGGGGCATAACGCACGACATTCACTCCTTGTCTCGTGTTAGTACCAGCATCAGTTGGCAACAGTCACAGATTCTTTGGTTGAAGGATGGGGATGCTAATTCCAAGTATTTCCATACGATTCTTTCTAGTCGTTGGAGAAGAAATGCCATTGTTTCGCTGTTGGTAAATGGTAATCTTGTGGAAGGCGTTCAGCCCATTCAGAATGCAGTTTTTTCTCATTTTAAAGATCATTTTGCGGCTTAGACTGTTATAAGACCGGGGGTCAAAAAATTAATGTTTAAAAACTTGTCTTATGTGGAAGGAAGTAGCCTTATAAAACCGTTTTCAGAAGGCAAAGTAAAAGCTGCAGTTTGGGATTGTGATAGTTTTAAAAGTTCCGGCCCGGATGGAGTGAATTTTGGTTTCATCAAGGAATTTTGGGAAGACATAAAAGGTGATGTTATGCGTTTTATATCAAACTTTCATCGGAATGGAAAATTGAGAAGAGGTATAAACACTACTTTTATCGCTCTTATTCCTAAGGTTGATAGCCCTCATAGATTAAATGATTTTCGACCTCTTGCTTTGGTTGGGTGTCTGTATAAAATCTTGTCAAAAGTGTTGGATAATAGGTTGAGGGTGATTATTGGTCGGGTTGCATCAGAGACACAGACAACTTTTGAGAAAGATAGGCAGATTCTTGATGGCATTTTAATTGCAAATGAGGTAGTTGATGAGGCCCAAAAATCTAAGAAGGAGTTGATGCTTTTTAAAGTTGATTTTGCAAAAGCATACGATTTGGTGGATTGGGAGTATTTGGATGCGATAATGCATAAAATGGCGTTTCAGGTGTTGTGGAGGAAATGGATAAAAGAGTGTGTGAGTACAACAACTGCCTCAATTTTAGTAAATGGAAGTCCAACAGAAGAGTTTCCTTTGCAATGGGGACTGCATCAAGAGGATCCACTTTCTCCTTTTCTTTGTTTGTTAGCAGCCGAGTGATTGAACATAATGATGAATTCGATGGTGGAAAATAATTTGTATAAGGGATACGGGGTTGGTACGTCCAATACGGCTCTGGTGTCTCATTTGCAGTTCACGGATGATACGTTGTAACTAGGTGAAAAGAGTTGGGTCAATGTGAGAGCTTTAAGGGCGATGTTGACTTTGTTTACGGAGATGTCTGGTCTTAAAGTGAACTTTCATAAGAGCTTATTGGTTGGTATTAATATTGGGGATTCGTGGTTGACTAAGGCAACATTTATTTTAAATTGTAAAGTGGGTAAAATTCTGTTCTTGTATCTTGGTTTTTCGATTGGAGGTGATCCTCAAAGGTTAGCGTTTTGGGAACATGTGGTGTCTACTATTAAATCTGGATTGGCGTGGTGGCAAAGCCGCTTTCTATCTTTCGGGGGCCGTTTAGTTCTTCTCAAGTCTGTCCTGCCTTACTTCCTATCTATGCTCTTTCCTTTTTCAAAGCTCTGTCAGGTATAATCTCTCTCATTGAATCTATTTTAAAAAAAAAATAAAATTTGGGAGGGAGTGAGGATAGCAGGAAAATTTCCTAGATTGCTTGGAGCTCTATTTGTTTACAAAAGGAGTTTGGAGGGTTGGGGGTGAGGCAGTTGAGGTAATTTAATATAGCTTTGTTAGGTAAATGGTGTTGGAGATTGTTGGTGGATAGAGGCGGGTTCTAGTATAGGGTATTGGTGGCGAGATATGGTGAGGAGGCAGGGTGGTTAGTGTTTCATCTTGGTGGAGGGAGATAGCGAAGATTAGGGATGGAGTAGGTGAGGATGATGGGGGCTGGTTTGCAGAGAGGGTATCGAAAGTGATAGGAGATGGAACGAATACTTTTTTCTAGTTTGATAGATGCGTAGGAGATGTTCCTTTTTGTAGGAGGTTTGCTCGCTTATTTGATCTAACAACAAATAAGTTTAACACGGTGGCTGATACGTGTGCGCTTGGTTGGGAGGAAGGTGGTGAGGCTTGGAGTTGGATGCGAAGACTGTGGGCGTGGGAAGAAGAGATGATAAAGGAGTGTAGGATTTTACTTGACACTGTTGTTGTGCAGTCTAATGTTTCTGACAGGTGGCAGTGGGATTCGGGCACTCATGATGGCTATATAGTGAGAGGTGCATAACAGTCTCTGACAACTATGGTCGCTCCCACAATTGATGCAACATAAGACCTTGTTTGGCATAAGCAGGTTCCGTTGAAGGTATCCATTGTTGCTTGGCGTTTGTTGAATGACATATTACCAACTAAACTCAACCTTCAAAGGCGTGGTATTCTTCAGGGCGCGGCCACTACGTGCGTTTACGGGTGCGGCACTGATGAGTCGGCATCCCATTTGTTTCTTCATTGTGATGTTTTTTGTTCTTTATGGCAGCATATCAGGTCTTGGATTGGCGTGTCTGCAGCAGATCCTCAGAATATTAGTGAGCATTTCTATCAATTTACTCACTATACAGTTATTCCAAGGCTCGTCGGTCGTTTTTACAATTAATTTGGCTTCTTCGCGTTTGGCTGGTTTGGAACGAACGCAACAACAGGATATTCAATAACATTGAAACACCGATTTTACAGCTCTTAGAAAAAGTTAAATTTCATTTGTTTTGGTGGTTAAAAGCAAATAATACCACATTTGTGTACGGCTCTCAGAGATGGTGGTCGGACCCTTTACTATGTTTGGGTATCGACTGACCTTATTGTAGTAATTACACTGTTAGATTGTTTGCTTTTCAGGATGGATCCTCTGGTACACCTTATACTGAGGAGTTCTCATCACCACTGTTAATATATCCTATTTTTATTTTTTCAAAAAAAAAATAGTATTGGACACAACATAATAGTACATGACAATACATATACGTCTAGAGGCATATATGTTGGAAAATAAAAGACTCCAATACATCTCACTATGCCCACGAAGTGTCCGCCTGAATGCTAGTACTTATAATAAACATTTAAGTCAAAAACATAGAACTTATAATATAAGTTGTACCATTAGAGTTTTTTTTTAACAAGGCAAAATGAGATATATATTAACTATAAAAAGTTTTTCTCCCTAGCACAATAGTGCCTAAAGAAGGAAAACGAAGTTACATCAATCAGACCTGAGGAACAGAGTTATTAATGAAAATTAAAACATCAGTGAATCCCCAAACAAACAAAGGGATATTGCCACCACATATGATAACCAAAAGGAAAGCACACATTTTTTGCTTTCAACCATCTAAGAGAGGACATCTTAACCTTTTCCAAGAGGTGCATGGTCAGAATTGGCTTTATTAGCAAAAAGTCTCTGGTTTCTTTCATTCCAAAGGACCCAAATACAACAAAGCCAAATCAAATGTAAGAATGGCCGACGCGGAGCGTAACCACCTGAAGAGTGAACAAATTGGTACACACCAATCTAAGACTTAATAAGTTGCCAGAGGTTGCAAAAAACATGGCAATGAATAATTAAATGATCTATTGTTTCATTTTGACCACATCCTGAAACACACAATTGGTTGTCAATATTAATAACGCCTCGACGCACCAAGTTATCATTTGTCGGCCATCTATTGTGGAAGAGACGCCACGCACAAATAGAGACTTTCAAAGAAACACTTTTATGCCAAGGTGCCTCCGAAACAACATCATGATTGTGCATCTCCTGCCTCATGAGCATTTGATACACACCACGAACTGTGTAGCCATCACCTGTATTTGGTCGCCACATCCAGACATCTTCATCAGGTTCCTGCAAGGTAACGTTAGAAAGCAAGTTCCTGACCTCCACCACTAGATCATCCTCCCATGCTAACAAACGACGCATCCACCCCCAAGCCTCCCCATCTTCACCCCAACCTAAGGCGTGCATCACGCCCACCATTAGGTCTTGGTGAATCGATAAATCATACATCCTAAATCTCGCCATGAACGTAATCGTCCCCACCCAGCAATCCGACCAAAAGTAAGTATTAAAACCATTACCAATACGTTTTGAAATACTCTCTTCAAACCAACTCCCACCCTCTACTCATATCCCCTCACAAATTTTTACAATTTCCTTCCACCACGCCGACCCCATCCTACCACCCTCTCTAAGCCCCTCTCTCCTCTCCATAACAGGATGACAGCACCTTAAACCACAAACCGTCCCTATCCACTAAACACCTCCAACACCATTGGAGTTTTTCTTATAGTGAAAGTTTTCCTTGTTTTAATTTTACTTATGCTTTTCAACTGTTTTTTTTTTTTTATAAGTTTTGACTTTTTATACTTCTAATATGTTTTTTTCTTTTAAATATATGACCAATTTGCTTACAACTCCTACACTTGAGGGAATGATCCGTTGGTACACACAAACGCAATTGATTCTTATTTTTATAAAAATTATCACTTCTACCCATTATTGCTATTATCCAATTGGAGCATGAGTTTTTCAATAAAAACAACACGTATACGTATAGAATAACCAACATATATCTAGTATTTGTCAACAACAAAAAAGACCTATATATATATAGTAGTATTTTTTTTTTATTGGCATATAACAAATCTAGTAGTATTTGAATTATTAATAACACTAAAATAAATTCTTGATAACTTCCATCATTATGTTACATCCCATTAAATGTAGATGGTGTTTGATCAATAAACAATTGTGTCAACCAAGTTGTTTGGGCTCCAGTGGCAAGGAGCTCCTTCCAAGGACGTACCTGGGGAATACCGGGTTCGATTCTCAGGGGGAACAATGTTTGGCCAGTGCGCATGCCTCTACGCATGAGCCGGATTAGTCGCTCACCTTTGATGGGTCGGAAACTGATGCTAAAGCCAAAAAAAAAATAAACAATTCTGTCACATCTTTTAGCTACGGTATCTCCAATTCCTCTGTATGCGATAATGCGTCTATCTACTTAATTTTCATTTCCTTCGGATAGTCTATAAAAAGGCACCGAAGAACATAAACATTGTAACAAAATTTTGATATCATTATTTCTCTATACATTACAGCAACAATGAGTAGACGTTCATTTCTTACTCTTCTATTCTTTTCCATTTGTTTCATTATTTCTTTTTCTCATACTCAAAATAATGGTTTTAGTGTTGAACTCATCCACCGCGACTCTTTAAAATCACCACTCTATAAACCTACTCAAAACAAATACCAATATTTTGTCAATGCCGCACGTCGTTCCATCAACCGTGCCAATCATTTCTACAAAGATTCCCATGCAAATACACCCCAATCAACTGTAATCCCTGATGATGGCGAGTATCTCATGACCTATTCAGTTGGTACCCCGCCATTTAAGTTATATGGTATTGCTGATACCGGTAGTGATATTATTTGGCTTCAATGTGAGCCTTGTCAACAATGTTACAACCAAACCACTCCTATGTTTAATCCATCCAAATCATCAAGTTACAAAAACATTCCTTGCCCATCAAAACTATGTCAATCTGTGGAAGATACCTCATGTAATGACAAAAATTATTGTAAATATTCTACTTATTATGGTGATAATTCACATTCAGAAGGAGATCTTAGTGTTGATACTCTTACATTAGAATCCACCGATGGACTTAAAGTTTCATTTCCTAATATTGTGATAGGATGTGGAACTAACAATATTATGTCTTATGAAGGCATAAACTCTGGCATAGTTGGCCTTGGAGGTGGATCCGTGTCTTTTATCACTCAATTGGGATCCTCAACTGGTGGTAAATTCTCTTATTGTTTAACGCCATCGTTTTTTGTGACAAACACTGAGTCAAACACGTCGAGCAAGCTCAATTTCGGAGATGCGGCTACGGTATCCGGTGACGGGGTTGTGACAACTCCTTTAGTGAAAAAAGACTCAATAACCTTTTACTATTTGACATTGGAAGCATTTAGTGTTGGAAATAAAAGAGTAAAAATTGGAGGACCTCCAAATGGGGATAAGGAGGGTAACATCATTATTGATTCAGGTACAACATTGACACTTTTAACAAAAGATGATTACTCTAATTTGAAATCTGCTGTGGTAGATTTGGTGAAATTAGAACATGTTGACGATCCTAGTCAAACATTTGACCTTTGTTATAGTGTCAAAGCTGAGGGATATGATTTTCCTCTAATCACCGCACATTTTAAAGGTGCAGATGTGAATTTGCACCCTATCAGCACATTTGTTCCGGTTGCTGATGGTGTTCATTGCTTGGCTTTTGCCCCATCTCAAATTGGCGTCATCTTTGGAAATTTGGCTCAGCAAAATTTGTTGGTTGGTTATGATCTTCAGCAAAAAATTGTGTCCTTTAAACCTAGTGATTGTACCAAAATGTGATGACTTTTGTAAACTTTGTTTACTTTCCTACTTGAATTTAAAATAAAATAATCTGCATGTTATTTGATGTATTAATAAATTCTGATGAAGTTAACACTATAACATCAAAAGTGTAGTGAGTAACACCCCACTCTTTGTACAGTGACATCAAAAGTTCAGTCCTCATAGTATCATCAATTCATCAGATTAACAAGACTACACTTAATCTAATTTTATCATATCTTGTTGTAAGTGTAACACCCCACAAGGTGTAACACTTAAGACTATCACCTAATATCATCAAATTTGTTTGCATGTTAAAGATGCCAACGATAAAATAGTACTTGTAAGTCCAAGATGTTGCAAGCATTATTAGATGAATTACTATTGACCATTAATCAGTAATCAACAATTTAAAAATGAATCAAACATTAAAATCAAAATTAACTTTTTCAAAAAAGTCAATTTTCTGACTGCACCGTAGAAGCTCCCATTAATAAAATCACTACACACGCAGAAATGTTATTTATTCTTTGAACGACAAATATTAAAAAAAAATCTAAATAAGGAAGCATATGATATCGTCAAAATTTAAAAGAATTAAAACTTTCTATAAGTAACATACCATTACTTCGATTATTAATATTTTTTTGCTTACAAGAATAAAGACTAAAGAAAAACAAAAAAAATTAATGATGATTGTCCCCGATGATAACCAACATCCATGATATCCGCCATAAGCAACAATCGAAGATCTGCTGGAAGATCAAGAACAATCATCAGATCATTAATAATCAACACATATTGTCCTTCCTTGAAGTGTAATGTAGTTGGAAAGCCCATTGATCTTTAGCCATGTAATTTTTTTTTTATAGTGAATATATTATACCCGTATTGATGAGAGAAAAGATTTGCATGTTTTATGATGTAAATAGCATGCATGGAATCTATGTAGCAAACAATGTCTTCCAATATTATTATGCTCCATTTTAGAATACGACACTCAAAATTTAAAATAAAAAAAAACTAAAAAAAACTAATAATAATAATATTGCAACTTTTTGTTTAGCCCCTCTAAAAAATTTCTTTGACTTTTAGTCCCCCAAAATAAAACTCTATAGTGGACAAAAGCATAAATAAAATAAATAAACAACAAATTAAATCAAATAAATATCCAACAAAAATATACAGATGTTCATCTTAGAACTCTAACCTAAAAAGATTTAGTTACACATGCTAACTAAAACCAAATTACTAAAGATAAAATCATACCCTAGAAAATCAAGGAGAACATAGAAACTCTCCCGAAGCTCCAAAGTCGCCTTCCTCTTGAACTGCTCCAGTTTTGAACGAGAAATTCTGAATGTGGGAGGATGGTATTTATAGTGAGAGTTTCTACCTGGGTTTGGGCTAAAAGTGCAGGCTTTACCCATTTCGGAAGCAGGAAAAGACAGTTGCGCCCCGACTTTTTGCATGCACGGGGTGCATAACAAATGCATGGAGCGCAAAGCTTGCAACCCCATGCATTCCCTAGGCGCATGGGAAATTCCCTAGGAGCATGAAATGTAATTTTCATGCCCTAGGCGCATTATGCCTCTCTTCCGGGCCCAATCTCCGATTTTCTGTCGTTTTTAGGTCTTCGTCTTCAAATAACTTGCCTCAGTACTTTGGGAACCGAATTCCTCCCACTTATAAGTCTTTTGAGGCCTCTTGAATCTTTATTCTTTGTCTCTTGAATCTTCACAATTCTTTGGTTGTTCTTGATTTGCCGATTTCCATGATTTCTTCGTGAATTACTTCAAAAAAAACCCTCAAATTCCTATGTTTCGGAAAAACTAGAATTACAGACTCACATATAGAAAACATTATAAAAGTCCCAAAATCATAGCCAATCATTCTAATACTTCTCCTTTTTGCTGCTATTTCCTACTAAAATAAAATGAAAAACATGCTAAGAATAACATAAGATGACCTGTCATTAATGACCTAAGAAACCATGAAATTTACATAATGCTCTCTTCTTACGTTGTTCCACTGGAGGCATTTTTAGTCCCATAGGCACTACAACTATACCACCAATGTCTAAGAGATCGAATATTTCTTCACATTTAGTAACATCAAATGTATAAGTCTTAGGTGTATATTTCTCATTTTTAGGTTATTCAGGATTGTTACCATTATATGGCCTCAACATTTTACATGTGTAAGGAGGGTCAGGTTTTAATTCTACAAGATTAATTTTCCTTTCTTTGACAGCATCTAATCCGAGATTGAAGTCTTGATCGATGTCGTTAGTATCAACGTAAGCGACTTTTTCTTTTTTACTAAACTTATTAGTCCTGGCTTTTTCAGCCTTAAGTCTTTTGATTTGTCGGACCCTATCAGCCAATTGTGCCATATCCCTTAAGTATTGGGTATCTAATTTCTTTCGAATAGAATAGTCCAGGCTACCAGCATCCATTTCGACCAATTCATGTTCAGGCACTTGGGTAAAACGTCTTGCTTTAAGGAGTCTGAATCTATTCAAATAGTCATCAAAAGATTCTGACATTTTACGTCGGACACCAGCCAATTCTTTAAGACTAATCTTAGACTGGCCCATATAGAATTGTTCATGAAAAGCTTTCTCCAATTGAAAATGGAATGTGGGGGGTAAGGTTGTGAACCAAGTAAAAACATTTTTAGTTAGAGAATTTGGAATGTATTTCATTCTTAAATTCACATTGTGTGCTATATCTCCAGCCTCAGTTAAATAACGGGCAATGTGTTAAACAGTGGATTCGCTAGTTTCCCCATCAAATTTTGTAAACTTAGGGATTTTCCATCCCCTGGGCAATGATAGGTCCGCAAGTGCACGAAAATATCGGTTTTAGTATAAAAGATGTCGAATCCCACAGAGACCAACCTCAAATACCGTTATCTATTGTCACGTTGTTTATCTAAGGCGATGCTAATTAGTTTGGTTGCAAAATTGGAAAATAACCTTTTTTTTTAATTACTTTTAAAGACAAGAGACCGGAATATAATTTGCGTCAACCGTGAGTACTTGTTAAGTTATATTTTATTATTGTAACATGACAATATTCTCGCTCGTAAAAAGAATTAATTTAAAGAGGTCGCCAGCTTTCGCGTGTACGACATCGAATTTTGACTATGTAATCTATTCGACCGCTTTCGCGCGTACGCCTTACAACTTCAAAACTCTGTTTGAAAAATAATCAATTTATGCGCGAAAAGTTATTTTTAGTAGAAAAATTAATTTAAAGACGCCAGCTTTCGCGTGCACTGCTACTAGTTCAAAATATCGTTTTTGAAAATCAATAATTTCTAAATTAATTATTAAAACGCTGTCGTTGAATTTTAAAATCAATTTCTGAATTTTCTATGGTCAGATACAGGTTTCACTCTTTCGATATGAAACCGGTATCCCTTTATTCCAGCTTTCGCCATAAATATTTATCGTTAAAAATCAGAATTTTCAGGCTTAAAATTAATTCCTATTACAATTTATAATCATACAACTTAACAAAGTATCATCGGTACAACGTTCGTCATATTCCGGACTCTATAAAAATCTACTCAGACATAATGATGATAATAAATAAACAATTGTTCATGTTATGCATAGTAATTGAAACAGGAAAACAAAAGAATACGAGGGAATAATTAGAAACAAAGTAAACCAAACCTGCAATTAGATGGACACTTTAATTGAGTATAATTCCACTGCTACAAATAATTGAACAAACGTGGAGCTGCAATTGAAAAGAACAGCAAGCGCAGCAAGCAACACAAATGGACCGCAACAACAGAGAAGTAAAATAACACGAAAGCAACACTTGAATACGACACCCAATTGTTCAGCACATGCAGCAAAATGGGAGTAAATCCAAACACAGGAGCCACACAACAAAGGGAATAATTAAAATATGGCACTAGCTAATTGCAACAACAATTCACAATGGGAATTGGAGTAATGCAGGTGCGCAAGCAGGATATATATCAATAATAAGAGAGAAACTAAATTGGAATAAAGGGAATAATACGATACTAATTTGATATTGAATGGAAATATGGTTCAAACTATAATGTAAATTACGGCAGCTTAATGTTAAACTGAAAGCTTAAATTACAATCGGTACTTAAAAGTGAAAAATAAACTGTTTCTAAATGACTTAATTTCTCTCTAAAAAGGCTTGGTTTGTATACTGATTGTTCCAGGTCTATTTATAGGCCAAAAACTCCAACTGACGTGTCTCTGGTCGTGTCCCTTGTAGTGGAGCAAATGCAGGAAAATGGGAAAACTGTTATTGAACGTGGGGAGACTTTTTCAACTCAACACCATGACGGGCATCACATGGGGTGACAGTCTGCCGGTCATGGATCGTGACGGCCGTCATGCCTGGCATTGACTTTCTCATCTGATTTGTTGACTTTCTGGTGACTGTGAGCTTTCTTCCTTTTTTTCACCGATTTTTTATCATTTTGACGCGCATGGACCTTTAATCAACAGATACCTGAAATAGACACACAACACCAACATAACATTGCAAAAATCTATAAAACCGAGACCAAAACATGTATAAGTCGAGATAAAATAGTAGTGTATTTTACGTGTTATCAGGCATCTCTGCCTGTAAGACATATTCCGACAAGGCTGACACAAAATTAGGCATATGTAAACCCATATTAAAACCATTTTGAGCCAAAATGGCTTCGACCATATTTGCTATATTGTTTCGACCCTCAAAGTTATTTTGTTGGGCTTGCATCACCACTTGGTGGCATCTTGGTTCATGTGAACCAATATTGGGATACTTTTGGCCTCCCTTGGGACTGGCTGTTAGACAACGGGTTGTTGCACTTGATATATAGGAACTCCATTGTTGGGCCTTTCTACAGGGATTTCGACAGGCCAGACATTTTGATTTTGAGGCGCTGGCGTATTCGGCGCAGGCCGAGTGCCAAAGAAATTAGCAATTCTCTCCATTTGGGTGGACAATGCTTGGTAACTATTATTGGTATCTTGGATTAAAGGACTAAACACTATACCAATTTGTTGAGTCAGCAAATTGACCATATCATGGTTACTTTCTGCCATTTGATGCCTTAATGCCAACAAGGAAGATGTGGTCAAGAGGGTTCAGCATTTCGAACAGGAACGCTCGCTATAGAATCAAAAGGAGGAGGAAATGCAGTATTTGCATTTTCTGAAAAAAGCGGACGCATTCTTCTGAAGGCCTTCCATATAAGAAGTTGGCATACCATATGGGTAATTTCTATGATTCATTGGAGGCATGGTAGGAATCATATTAAACTGGGTAGTCGTAGTGGTAGTCGAAGCTATCGTAGGCGTAGTTGTCGAGGATGGTATAGAGGTTGTTACTCCTAATGTCCCTGAATAATTGGTACCATTAATTGGTATTTCTTGTGAGGTTTGTTGTGAAATTTGTGCATCAGACGTCGCATTCGGCGCATTTGCTGTGGAAGCAGCTCTCGATGTGGTAGCGGCTTTTCAACTCTGGCTTCTTGCCACCTTCAAATCGAAGTTCGACTTGTTAAAACATGAAGGTAACTGTCGAATTTAACAAAGTTAAATCCGTCGAAGTTAATTCCATGTGATAAATCATAATTTATGTGGTTTCTAAGTGGTTATTTTCATAGAATTTGTTTGTTTTAGTCTTGTTTTAGAACTAGTTTACTTCAAATATTTGTGTTTTGATTTCAGGTAAAAATAATGAACAATTATGATTGTGGATCAAAGTCAAGGATTAAAAACCAAGAAAAAGGAGAAAAATCAAGTTCCCACGCATTTTTAGTTGACACGGTCGTGTCCACTTTGTACCAGGTCGTGTGACCCTACTAATGGGGTCACAATGATTGGACCAGAGAGATGACACACGGTCGTGTGTCCTAGTGACACGACCGTGTGTCCTTCTAGATTCCTGCAGCTCAGTTTTTCTTACTTGACACGGTCGTGTGTCCCTTTGACACGACCATGTGCGTTATGCGGTCATATTTTATGATTGAAAACTCTTGGAATTGTCCCATTAAAGCCTTCTAATTCGTGGTTAATGCTTGGTCTAAAGTTTTAGGGTATAAATAGGGCTCTACCGAGTCTAAAAAAGTATTTTGGATTATTGTGAACTTGTTATACTTTCGCAATCAAAGTTTGTCATTTTGTTCTAAGTTCTTGTTATATTTTCTGCACTTTTAAATTCTTGTTCTTTATTTTCCCTGTCCTTTATAATTCTGCAATTTATCATTCAGCTATTTATTTTCATGCAATATTAGTCTGTCTTTTAATTATTACCTTTTGTCTAGAATGAACATGAGTGAGTAGACTTCTATGTCTTGGGATTGTTGGATAAGTCTAACGACTAAATCCTATCCAAGCCAAGTCTAAATACCTATTTTGTTTAACTTCTATCTTCTAATCTAATTTCATTGTTGTCAAACTAAATAACAAGTGTTAAACGAAGGACCGAAAGGTGAAGTTTAATAGTTGTTATTTCATCATCTCAAATATCAAACGAAGGATCGAAAGATGAAGTTTGATATTGGAACAAATGAAATTAGACAAGATGGCATAAAGGGTCTAAATAGTTTTGTGAAGTATTGAGGCTATAAGAGTCGTACTTAAAGGGTCTAAATAATAATCAACCATGAGAATATGCTTGGTTGTTATTGAGATACATTTATGTATTCTGAAAGGAAACATAAAATACCTAAGAGATTCTTGTCTTTAGAAAATGAATTTAACATAAGATAAAAACATAGACTTGGATTGTTAGTGATTTGTCATTACGACGAACCAATAATCCCTAGACACTTTTATAATCTGAACTTTAAACCAAGAAACTATTGAACTTTTAAACTCTAATCTTTTCAGCTAATCAACACTAGAAACAATATTGGTAATTACTTTTAACTCCCTGTGGACGATAATCTTTTTACTACTCGATAAGAATCGTACGCTTGCGGATTCGTGTCACCATGTAAAAGGAACGTAGAATACTTAAAAAAACAAGTAAATTGCGAAGGAATTTAAGAAAACAAACTTAAATTGCATTAATTGAAAGTAAATTGGTACGCAGATTCATACATTGTGATTGATAACTCGTTTCTCTCTAAATGCAGATAATTTGAGTGTAAGTTTTCTGTATGACTAAATTGTGACCTTTTTTCCTATGAGAAACTGCTATTTATACTTAAAAACTACGTACCCATAGATATTTGAAACTATAACTGTCACTAACGGCCTAGAAACGCCTCTTCGATTCAAATTTCAAAAGCATGTCTTACTGAGATCAGTTATTTGATCTTATCTGAAACCAATATTCTCGAAGTCGTCAACTTTTGTCGAACAAGAATCTTCTAACCCACATATTTTTGCAAAGTCCAAAATCTCGACACAACATCAACACATCTTCTTATTTTCTAAACTTTATTGATTGCATTTAATTTAGCCTGTCGAAAATGCAGGCTAACAAACGATTAATGTTTTGGGAGTCTGTTCTGAATCGTAATAAATCAAGATTGTCTGGATGGAAGAGTCATTTTCTGTCTTTTGGTTGCCGTTTGATTCTTTTTAAATAAATTTTTTGTGGAGGAGTGAGGGACATAAGAAAATATCTTGGATTGGTTGGAAAATGTTTGTTTAGATAAGGAGCATGGAGGCTTAGGGGTTAGGAAAATGAGGGAATTTAATAGTGCTTTATTAAGGAAATGGTGTTGAAGGATTCTAGTGAATAGATGAGGTTTATGGTATAGGGTGTTGGCTGCTTGTTATGGTGAAGAGGTAGGCAGGTTAGAGGTTAGGGGCCGGAGTGGTTCTTCGTGGTGAAGGGATGTTGTGAAAATTCGTGATGGGAGATACGGAGTTGGAGGTGGGTGGTTTGAGGAGAATATTGTGATAAGGGTTGGTAGTGGTTGGGATACTTTTTCTGGACAGATTCGTGGTTGGGAGGTTCTCCCCTGTGTGTGCAGTATAGACGCCTATTTAACTTAGCTGTGAATAAGTCGATTACGGTGGTGGAGATGTTTGACCTGGGGTGGGAGGATGGTGGGACGGCCTGGCAATGGCACCGTAGATTATGGGCTTGGGAGGAGGACTTGTTAGGGGAGAGTAGGATTTTACTTCACGATATTTCTTTGCAGCATAATTCAACAGATATGTGGCTTTGGCAGATCCGACTAATGGCTTTGGCGGATCTCTAATGCTACTACATACCTCATTTGGCATAAGCAGGTTCCCTTGAAGGTTTCGATTTTAGCTTGGAGACTCTTTTGGAACAGGTTACTGACAAAGGATAATTTGCTGGTGCGCAGTATTCTTTCTCATGACAATCAGCTATGTGTCACTAGGTGTGGCGGTCTTGAGACTGCTCAACTTTTGTTTTTGCCTTGTCCCTGTTTTGATTCTCTATGAGGTCTTGTTAGGTATTGGTTTGGCATTTTTTCTGTTGATCCATACTATTTACAGGAACATGCTATTCAGTTTGTTTATTTATCAGGCGATTCGCGAGCGAGTCGATCTTTTTTACAACCAGTTTGGCTTTGCTACATTTGGATTTTGTGGAATGAAAGGAATCATCGTATTTTCAAGAACATCGAAACTCTTATCCATCAGTTGCTAGATAAAGTAAAATTATTTTCCTATTGGTGGATGAAAACAACTAATGAGTATATCTATATTTAATTTTTCATTATCCAAATTATACCCCTAAGCAACTTTTTTCAATAATAAAGATTGTTGTTGGTGTCATTGAAATAGATAATCGTGGTTAGTTTAATTTGTTATGAATTTAAAGTAACAAACATTTATATCTTTAGTTTTAATCAAGATCAAAATTTCATAAAATAAAATAAAAACACTGTTCATAATTTTCAAAGGTTAACGCAATAAAAAGAGCGGAAAAACGGACACATGAGTGCCCGTCTTTTTCGCTAGTATATATAATACATCGTTATTTATTAATTTTGTTAGTTCTACAGCAACTTAACCTAATAATTTTCCTCTAAAATGTTGCATTAGGTTAGCAGCAATTTAACCTAACAAATTCCTTCTGAAATGCAGCGCACCAATTTAACCTAACAAATTCCCTCTAAAATGCAGCAATCCCTAATATTTTTCCTCACTGATGAGTTTTTCATTCCTATCTTGTTGTGTCATCGTTTGTATATATCTATTGTTTCTGTAGACTTTTTTTTTGACAAGTTGTTGTACACTTTTTTTTTTGAGATGTTTACACTAAATTTGGCAGTCTTCCTATTTAGTTTTGTCGCAATTTTTTGGTCTATTATCTAAGGATTCAAATTGTATCGTGTAATGTCATGTTTTTTTAACTTAATCTGAAATTTTGTTTCGTTCAAAACCTTATTATGTTGTTAGACTTTATTTCATATGCATACTTTTATTATTTCTTTCTTTGCAAGCAAAGTTGTGCAACTGTGAATGAATTTTGAGGGGAGAATCACCTTTCCTTGGATCAGATTGCATATAGAGGAAGGGGAAAGTGATTATGCAACAGTACTTGGTGGTTTTTTGTTTTATTAAATAAGTAGTCATTTATTTTACTGGTGGTCATTGTTTTTAACTAATAATATCATCATCAATTTAATTGTATTAATAATTATGGAACAGCTGCTCAAAAAGAATTAATTATGGAACAGAATGTGTACGCAGGTGTTGTTTTATTAGATAGACACCTAAAAAAGCATGTTTTTCGAAGC
>Ga0228710_1005698_pt1 | contig 19238 bp, 10 predicted proteins | sample MedpolnodulmetaG_FD_177995 | JGI IMG/M metagenome (GOLD analysis project Ga0228710, IMG submission 177995) | Root nodule microbial communities from Medicago polymorpha collected in Santa Monica, California, United States - pink nodules | ecosystem: Host-associated > Plants > Roots > Nodule...
CAAAATTAATTTTAGGATTTTTTTATAAATTAAATAACACAACTTATGAGTAAATGATGTGGCACATTCCTATTGGATGACTGTGTAATCTTGCTTTACACAGTCAGTGCACCATAATTAAACTCTTCTTTATATATAGTATAGATATATAATATAGATACATTGTTAAATTACAGAAAATTTCTTTTATAAGTAGGTTTTTATTTTGTGAAAATTTCCAAGATCGTTTAGTTGGTAAAGACCAATAATTGTTCTTGAACAATTTCGTGCAAGAGGTATTCTTCCATGGTCACAAGACCAAATTAATAGTGTTTGGACACACACATATAAAAAGATGGTCCTTAAAATATTCAATCATTTTTTTTTATCAATTTCCTCTTTGTTATTAAAAAAATATTTTTTTTATGTGTGTATGACCAAACACTTTTTATTTGTTCATGTGACCATATTAGAATTTCTCTTCATGCAATTGCACCGAATGAGTGCACCTAGAGAGAATAAAAAAGAGACATGTTTGAGCTTGCTGGGTCATATAATTTTTCCAGCAATGCCAAAAACGTTAAATGTGATTCCAAAATCAATTGAATTTTTTAAATCATTGTATATGTTTAAAAAATACTCCCTCCGTTCCTTTTTAAGTGTCTTTTTAGGGTGAATTTTTCGTTCTTATTTAACTGTTTTTTTGGTATTTTAAAGGTACGAGTTGTTAATTATATACTTTGTCAATTACTTTTATCTTTTTCAATAAAACTAATTAATGTTATCTATTTGGAAAACTAAAGTTTTTTTTTTTTTAAACAAAGTTTGTTTCTTGTTATCTTCAAATTTAAACAAAATTTTGTTCCAAACAATGGTTCCATTAAGAGTTAAAATTCTATAAATAAAATGAGTAGCAATTGTTAAAAATTTCAAGTGTGACTCTAGCATTGGTTGAAGCCATAGTTGAAGCCTTAACTTTAACTAAAGGAGTTGGAAAAAAGTTAACTTTTTTTCTTAACTTTTGATGAATGCGAAGTTGGAATAATTTTTATATTGATTTAAAATAATTAAATGGACAATATTTAGAAAATTGGCAATTGTTTGTTATGAGAGAGAGTGCGCAAATAAATAGGAATTTGTTGGAGAAAAAGATAATAACTGACAATTGTTTGTTATGAGAGAAAAACAACATATTAAATTTATTGAAAAGATAAAGTGTGTGAAAAAAAAATGAATTTATTGGTGGATTAAAATGAGGGTATAATAGGAAGAAAATGTGCAAAAACACACATCGCTATTTTTATGTTAATTTTCTAAAAAGACACTTAAAAGGAACGGAAGAAGTAGAATTTTAGTGGATCACATTACCTGAAATCTCAGTCATTCAAAAACTTCCTCTTATATCCAATAGTTGTATCTATTTTAAAAAAAAAAAAAAAAAAAAAAAAAATCTCTTACAGTAGGAGACCTAAGAAGGTCACCTACCGTAGCCTTGGCGGAATAATACTAACACTATTCTTTTTATACACGACATCTCATCAAACATCATTATCAAGGGATCTACTTCAAATATACCAAGAGGCCAATTAAAATACATAGGCTGTGATTCTGATCAAAATTAAATGGCGCCGGTGTCAAGATAGAGGCAAAATGGCAAAATAATACAGTAATAGTTGATATTTAGACTAAATGATCCACATCTATAACATAATATTTCTCTCTTAGCTCATACTTATATCACACATGACACAACAACACAACTTTATTTCCAAAATATATATCGAATGCTTCCAATTAATATATATGGTGCCCCCGATTTTCAAAATTTCTGGATCTGTCACTGGTACAATGGTAATATTGTTGCCATGTAATTGAAAGACCGCGAGTTCAAGTCCTGGAACTAACTATGCCTAACCATAACTGATTAAAGTTGATGTAACCAACTTAAAAATTGAAGTGAGTACCAATATCTTGTGCCTAATTATAATTTATAATTGAATGGATTTTCTGTCCTTCTTTTGCGCTCTGAATTTAATTGGTTAATTTTTCTTGTCTATTAACTAACATATGCACTCTCTACGATTTTATCAGGTGTGAGGATGACGGGCCGTATATGGCAACATATTAGATTTTTAAGGAAAAGCTCAAGAGTTTAGGAATTGAGTTTACTCCTTTAGAAGTCAGTGTCAAGGAGATTGTGAAAAACTTCAAAGAAAAAAAGATCGTCGACTTTTAATTTGTCGCGATAACGCATTTAATAAGTTCATGACAAGATGTTAGTGTCATTTGTGTTAGCGCATCAATGGTGTTTTCTCTATAGAACCATGTGGATAAGCCTATAGAACAAGGTGGATAAAACTGTCAAAACTGGAAGACAGTTATATTCTGGTTTCTAGATTTTAGATCAGGAAGAAGAAGAAGAAAGAATAGATAGAATTATTGTATGCAATATGAATTTCATTCATTAGTTATGAGTTTCACAATATAAAGCCTTTTATAGGCACAATATCACTTGCTTGCAGAACAAGCAATCTAACTAACTAACAAATTTTGAAACAAACTTAACTAAAAGTTAGTTACAAATGTAGTTACTGATTAATATCTAATACTCCCCCTTAATCATAACTGCTGCATATCAAAAACACCTAATTTCTTCCTCAAAAATTCAAATCTATCAAGCTTCATTGCCTTTGTAAATCCATCTGCAAGTTGCAGTTCAGTAGGACAATAGTGCAACTCAATCATTCCATTAGTCACCTGCTCCCTAATGAAATGAAATCTGGTCTCAATGTGTTTGCTTCTGCCATGTGAGATTGGATTCTTGGCAAGACTTATGGCTGATTTGTTGTCAATCTTCAATGTTAGAGGTTTCATCACTTCACACTTGAGCTCTTTCATCACTGAATCCAACCATAGAGCTTGACAAGTAGCAAATGATCCTGCAATGTATTATGCTTCACATGATGAGAGTGCAGTGACTGGTTGCTTCTTGGTACACCATGAGATTGTAGCATCATTGAATTTGAATACATAGCCAGATGTGCTTTTTCTATCAGTTATGTCTCCACACCAATCACTATCTGAGAAACCTATGAGCTCATTCACTTTACCTTGAGCTCCACAAGGAAATATCAGACCAAAACTCATAGTACCCTTAATGTATATGAGAATTCTCTTTGCAGCTATCGGATGAGATTTCCTCGGATCATGCATAAATTTGCTAATTACACTGACTTAATAGCAAATGTTTGGCCTGTTATTGCATAGGTACCTCAATGATCCAACAATTTGTCTAAACATAGTTGAATCCACTCTTTCTTCATCAATGCACTCATCTAGCTTTGAGTTAGTTTCTGATGGATTTGATACTGAATTGCAGCTCTTCATTTCAAATTTATCCAACAATTCACCAAACTCATCTAGTTTTGAGCTAGTTTCTGATGGATATGATAGTTTCTTCACTACTAAGAGTCTGAACATATACCCCAAATTCAGCTGAACACTTCTTAAAGCCTATATGGATCAGAACTTGATCAATTTTCTTGTTTCATGCTCTTGGAGCCTGCTTCTATCCATACAATGCTTTATGCAGTTTGTATACTATATGTTCCTTCCCAACAATCTCAAAACTTGGTGGTTGTGACACAAACACTAACTCTTCCAGTGCACCATTTAGAAATGCTGACTTGACATCTAAATGATAGAGTGACCACTCATTTTTACAAGCAACAACAATTACTAACCTCATAGTTTCAATTCTAGCAACTGGAACAAACACTTCATTATAGTCAATACCTTGCTTCTGAAGAAATCCTCTAGCAACTAGTCTTGCTTTGTGCTTAGAAACTTGTCCATCAACATTCAATTTCACTTTGATCATTACTTTTATTGATGAATTCACAAGAATGATTTGGTTGTATACTATTAAGCTTAAGAGTAATATAATGGTTATGGACTATTACATTAGTTATAATCCAATTATATTTTACCAATTAAAATATTAGTTGAAATATTTAGAATTTAAAATAGAATATTAGATGACACATCAAACAAGTATACTTTTTGTTAAAAAGAGATTTTGTATGAAAATTGGATCTCGTAATTTCGTAAAATTACTAAGATCATAGATAACTTTAAGGTTCATAGATTACTAATTACAGTATTATACATTCTGCATGCACACTGCTATATATATATGATTACGAAGAATGAATTAATTATACACGAATCACTATACTTCCATGCATATGTGCTTATGCAGTGCATTCTTCATTCTTATTTCTCTATAAATATTAGTGTCTTCCATTCATTTGGATTACATCCCCACATATCATATGGGTAGCTAGCTCTTGAAGGAGAGATGGGGCTTAGCCATGTAGAAGAAGGAGAAAGTTGTTTATAAGAGGGAAGCTTATGGACGAAGGGTATGAGGGTGGGTTACTTTGTATACATATATGATGATACTAATTCACCATTTAATGTTGTACTATAATTTCTCATATTTGTGTTCCTTCTTAATCATGTCTTCTCTTTCTTTTGTAATAAAAGAGTTGTATTTTTTTCCTTATAATGTTCTGATTTTTGGTTTACCACATACTAGAAATGTTTGTTGTGATTTGGATGAATGGTTTTTTTTTTTTTATGATGTTCATGTTCGAAAATGATATTTACCTGAATTGAAAAAAATCATCAATAGAAAATTAGCAACTACATATTCCAATAGGTTATCATATTTTTTTTCTTTATATGCTTGTATTCCAATTTTTTGGTACATAATATGTTTATACCAAGCCACCAGGCTACTTGACCAAAAAAATATGTTTGTTTACCACAACCTTAAAAAAAGATGTTTGTTTACCACAATTTATATTTTTCGACAAACCCATTCAACAGTTATTCTCTAAATTTTTACGGTAAAAAAAACTATTATTTTAATTTTTATTTATATTTTCTCATTTAATATTGATGTTATCATAAGTAAGTTCAGGAGCATTGATTTCCTGTTACAATTTAGATTATGTTTTCATCATATTTAAAATTTTCTCTTCGGATTTAAAAAAGCATTTTTTTATTAACAACTATTAAGTTTACTCTCCTCTTATTTCAAAAAAAAAGTTTACTATCCTCTTAATTTATTTAGGGTTAATTAAGTAAATGGTCCCTGTAAATATTCAAAATTTTGTTTTTAATCCCTACAAAATAAAATCACACTTTTTAATCCCTATAAAATTTTCTATCAACATTTTTAGTCTCTATAAAAAAATTTCATCAACATTTTTAGTCCCTGTCAAAAATTTCCATCAACATTTTTGGTCCCTAAAATGCTTAAGAAAAATGTCACAGAGACTAAAAAGTGGGATTTTATTTTGTAGAGACTAAAAACAAAACTGTCAATATTTATAGGGACTAAAAACTTAATTAACCCATTTATTTATTTTTACTCTAATGCTTTGTTTCTTGAAATGAGTTTTTAAGTTGCCCGACATATCTTATATGATTACTTTCATTTTTTTGGGTGTTTTACTTTAGAATGATAATTTCTTAATCCATGCATATATATGATATTTTATTTTTAGTTCCTCTGAAAACGATGGTCTTTTAAAAAAAAAATTGACCATACTTTTGGTCCATATTTTTTAGTAAACCCATATTTACTCTTCACTCTTTTGAGTGGTTTTTTGCAATAATGATTAGAATTTATATAAATTTACCTCATAAAAATGCATATTTTTAAGCGCCAAAAGTTCTAGATTTCATATCTAATTCATCTATAGCAAAAAAATAATATTGTGAGAGATTTTTCTAATGTCTTTAACACGAGTGTAAAAAATCATTAAAAAATTTAAAAGTTAACACGTGTTGATTTAAAAATAAGAACAGAAATATGTAATGATTAATAGTAGTGATGACAGTTTTTTTTAATCAATTGCATATAAGTATATGTTTTTCTGTTTTTGAAAGGGAATAATCCAAATTCATTTAAGAGCTATAGTACATTGCTTCGTGTTGTGTTGAATTTGAGTTGATTTTTTTTATTTTTTTATAGATTTATTGGCTTTTTTTTCAATATTGACATGTGAATATCTTTCGTTGTTTTCACTTTTCAGTGCAATGAAGGTACATTTGAGGCCGGTAAGAGGATGTTATCCACCATTTGTTCCGATCGGTTTTTCATTGGTAACAACTTTTTATTATATCAACTTTAATTTCCTTGATTAAACGAACGTCATACAAAGAACTTAGTGTTTTTCACTTTCGGCTTTAAAAGATTTTTGACATGTTGTGAAGCTCTCTTTCTCACCATAGCCAAATTGACCAAGTGAGATGGATACAAATATTCATTTTACAAATAATTCATAGTCTATTATTAGCTAGCAACATCTCCAAAATTCCAAAATTTTGATCGGGTTACATTTTATGACTTAAAGACGAGGACTCCATTCGAACGGAAGCAGAGACTTGTGTCTTTATCACTATAAACAATGTTATTTGAGTAAATTTTTTTATTTGAAGTATCATGTTCTTGAATTCCTACTATTCGTATAATTGTACTTTTCTGAAAGAAAAATAAGACCACCTTAGATAATTTGCCAGCTCAGTGCAGATGGATATATAATTGTAATTTAAAGCTTTATTGATATTACAATGTATTTGCAATTTTTTTTTTCTTTTTTATGACAAATTGCAATAAATTTTTTATGATTGCTTATATTATCCCCTCTATATGATCCATGAGAATAATCACATTTGTGAATCACATAGTCTTAAATGAAACGGGGAGCATAAATGAGTCATGGACCTTCCATCAACGCACCATATCAATTTTCTAGATTCGTAAAAGTGACTAGAAAAAAATAATAATGAGTGAGATCTACGATTTGAATAACACCTTTACGAAGTGTGATTAATAAGAATAACATTAATAAAATATCAACCATTGAGAGGGACGAGTTGTCCTCACCTAACAAGTGGGTTGAGACATATTGACAATATGTCTACATTGGCTAGAAGAGACCGCATGAAAATTGGGTCAAAAATTTGATGGAGATTATAATTTGGCTGTATCTCAAAACATTAAGTTAGTTTTTTTTTTTGAGAGAAAAACATTAAGTTAGTTAGTTAGTTAAAATATTGGTTTACATGAACAAATGACAGGACTTTTGCAAAAAATGAAACAAGAAACTGAAATAACTTGTTCCTAGATTTTTGGACTCAAAATAATTCCATTTTCAAACAATATTAACCATTTTGACTAAATATAAACTTTACAAACCTTATTCAAACAAGTTTATAATAATCACAAAGTGAACATGATTGAGATTGCCAACATTTATTCAACAAGCGAAAATGTTATTGTACTAAGTGGGGGGATTCACTTTCACTTCATGGATCAAACAACACTAACATCTTGTCATGAATTTATTAAGTGGAATATCGTGACAAATTAAAAGTTGACGATCTTTTTCTCTCTGAAGCTTTCCACAGTCTCCTTGAGGCTGATTTCCAAAGGAGTAAACTCGATTCCCAAACTCTTAGCCTTTTCCTTAGAAATCTGATATGTTGGCATATATGGCCCGTCATCCTCACACCTTATAAAATTGTAGAGATTGCATATGTTAGTAAATAGAGAGGAAAAAAATTAACTTCTTTGCTCAGGAAATGAATTTTGATTAATATAACAAAATTCTCAGAGATGAACAACTTCCCATGAGGACAGAAGCCTTTATAACCCTTGTGAGATAGAGTAAACTGAAGAGAAACATCACCGAGTAAAAATCTAATTTGTGTTTTTTGTATGGTCCAAGTAAAGGGAAGCACAAACAACCAAAGACAATTAATTCTTGTTCCAAAATGTTTCATTCATCTCTTAATTTGTTCTTTGGGCCTACAATCCCAGAAAAGCAGCTTGTAGGGAGAGAATTGTCTAAGCTCTATTTAGGCCATATTTCTAGCTTATGTGGAATTTAGATTTTTATCAATTGATATATTTGAGAAAATTGAAATTTTCAACCGTACTGAATTTCTATATAAACTAACTGCTAGGCCTAACCAAAATAAACTATTTTTTTTTTGTTTTGAAGAAACTAAATTAGCCGACCTAAATTGACACTAGAGAGAATCGAACTTGAAACCTCAAGGAGGAGCATACTACCAGATCCCAAACCAATACCACTAGGCCACCTAAACTAAAATTAATTGTTGAATTTTTTCTATCCATGTTATTGTACGAACTTAAGGTCCGTTTGTGACAATATTTTCTATTTTTATGCCGAGTGTTACAAACAAGAAGCAAGCAAAGAACTAAAAACAACGGTTTTCAAAATATGCAGATCCCAATTCATATTTTATATGCATTCTTGAGACGTATAGCAATTGAACTTACTTGTCTAAAATTTGTAAAGTTGGGTACAGATCACGTAAAATCATAGCAAGTTCTGAATAGTGTACCACTCTCTCAGCCAAACAATATCTTCCACTAGCTGAAGCAGTCTCATATGCCAGAATATGGGCGTTAGCAACATCTTTCACATTGCACCATCCATATGCTTTATTTGGAAAAGGTATACCTGCATCGAACAATTCAAAAAGTTGTTATATTACACAACAGGACAATTCTTGTCTGGAATAAATATGACATTACTTAATATGTCTCACATTGCAAATCCACTAGTATTGATTAGTCAAAGAAACATATAAATTAATCAATCAGTAACCATTCAATGACATATTAAAGACAAATATTGGCAGAATATGACTGACAGCAAGAGGGAAAACAGAGCTCCAACAATCACTATAAATGCTATTCACCTTCAATAGTTGTAACAATGAATCAGAGATTCTTTAGTCATTAAACACCTAGATTTTATCTAATATCAATACAAAATTGATACAAAAATATTTGGTAATACTCTTGTAGTCTCAGTCAGGCATGACAAGAAGTGTAATTATTATAAAATTGTACATATGTTGAGGTATAAATAACTAAAAATGTTAGTAATTATGCCCTCATTCTCTTATGAGGAATGCTAGGGTCAAACTCTCTAACACACTCCTTTGAACACTCCCTCAACCATTGGTCCAAGACACCACGTATTAAAAATCACTTAACTGGAAACCGGCTTAGCAGTTTATTAAACTTTTAACTCTGAAAAGTGAAAACTGTTCTGATAAACTTCAATTGGGTTTCAAGTGATGCCAAACGGTTCAAACTAATTGCAACCTTCAATTACTCGATGAAATAAGCATTTAATGAGTAAACTATTCTAGAGATCCTTTCATACACAAAATCTATGTTTGATTATATTAGTTATTTTGTATCCACAAACTAATATAAGCTTTTTATGTCATGAAATAAGTCAAAATAAGCTCTTCCAAATGCCTCCTAAAGAAAAATTACCATTTATTAGGTTTAAAATTGGTTCAACACTTCCGTTAAGCTCTGGTTGTAAGAGAGGTCCTGCCACCATTGTTGGGTTAATAGCAACCATGTCAATGCTGTTTTCATTTACAAATTTCCAGGCAGCAGCCTCAGCCAAAGTCTTCGAAAGTGTGTACCATAACTAATAACACAAATAGAAGTAGTCAAGAAAGTTGGTGTTAATTTATGAAAAATGATCTTATGATATTAATTATATCTTAGAGTGATTTAGGGTAACATAGGTTGTTCCTTTGGATTTAGTTCCATATTTCATTATATATTATGACTTGTTTCCTTATTTAATTAGGAATCTTTTGTAATATCATTCAAGGCTTTATCTCATATAAACAAAAAGCACATTATTCAATTCCTAACTTCAGATAAACCACATTAAAATAACTTTTAGGAAAAACAGTACTAACCTTTGATTCCCTACAGAAATCTGGATTTGAAAACCATGTCTCATCAACTATGACTCCAGGATTTTTTGGCCTTGTATCAAATACAACTGCAGAAATAGACGACGTTAAGATAACTCGTTTCACAGATGCTGATTTTGCACATGATTGAAGAACATTAAGAGTTCCCTTCAGTGCCGGATCAATCAACTCAGCCTGAAATACAGAAATCAAAAGTGAACAGTGCATTTACCAGAACTTCAATTTGAAAGTGTTAGTTGTCAGTAAGCTCTGCAAATTTTCCCGACAGAAAAGGATGAATTCTCGCAAAGAAATAGCTACATTTTAATTTTAACAATATATTCATCTTGTTTTCATCCAAAAAAAGTATATTCATCCTGTTACATTATGCAGACACAGATGAATTGGAAAGTCATACATCACCAATGTCCTTAGTTATTAATTTGAAGCAACTTCATGTGATTTTGTGTATGAAAGGATCTCTTATGATCTCCGCTAAACTGGTAACCTATGAAAATCACTTAACCAAAATTTCATTTACAGCTCAAGAAAAAAAAAACTTTCTTCTTTCATCATAAAGAAATAAAAAAAAAACATGTATGATTGCATTAAAAAACGAACTACTTTTTGACACAGAAAAACTCAAGTCACACATTGAAAGGAGATAAGACCCGAAATATTTTTATAAAGAGTGAGCTAAGCCGGATATAAAACCTAATAACAAGCACACCAAATTCAACGATTTATACACAATAGCATGGAATGAACCTGTGGGTCATTTACGATAAAACGAACAGGTGAAGCAGTATGAAAGACACCATCACAACCCTCAACAACAGAGTCAAAGGAACTTTCTTCCAAGAGATCTGCCTTAAAGAGTTGCAACCTCTCCCTAGCACCATCAAGTTTAAGTAAGTGGTCAACCTTTTTAGGATTACCTGCTTTCGCACCAATAAAACCAATTATTCATAAGGGAAACCAAATAGCTGAAAGTCTGAAACATAAAGGACAAGAGTGTTGATGAATTTATATAAAGAGAAAGAAGTTGAAGGTAAAAGACGCACTAACTTGGGTCACGAACAGTGGCTCTGACAGTGTAACCACGTTGAAGGAGAAACTTAACAATCCATGAAGCAATAAAACCAGCAGCACCTGTCACACACACCACTTTTCCTTCCCCACTCATAATCCTTTTTCTCTTATCCCTTCAAAATTTTGGACTGCCCTTGAGCTTCTACGACCACTTTTAGGGAAGTAACTGATTAATTAGGTCCATAATCATCATACAATGAGTTTTAGGGGAAGAAATGAACCGCTTTTTCTTCTTTGATTCGTTTGTTGACATTGATAGAAGAAGAATGTTAAGGGTGAGTGATTTGGGTAGAGGAAGACAAGGTAAAAGCTTAGACAAGTGGCACAATTTGGTGCATTCAAGGCATCATTGTACGCCCCAGATTTGCTCAATCAGTTTTATTAAGTACTAATAACAACATTTAAAAAGGAGTTCTTAAAAAAAAAAAGGTTAAATAAGGAAATTTTTCCTCTAAATATACCAACATTTGATTTTAGTTTCTCTGAAATATTTCATTTATGAAATTAGTCCCTGCTCTAAATTGAGAATTACACTATTTTTTTAATAGGAGGGACTAATTTCATAAATGAAACTGATTAATCATGGAATTTATTCAATGTTTTAAGCCCTTTTATGAAGATAGGAAAAGTTAGTTTTTTATTCACTGTGCCTTATGTGGAGGATTTACATTTTCAAGATTGTAAAAAAAGATGGTGTGTGGTAGGTTATTCTCAACTCAGTCCATTTGAGTTTCTTTTTGGACAAGTTTAAATCTTATCCATTCTCAAGCCTTTAGAAACCATTTATTGAACCATGTAGTACTTTAATGAATTAAATTTCAATTTTACAATCTAATATAGCGATAAAAAAGAAAGTGTATTCATTCAATATGTTGATTCAAGTTAATCTGAGAATTTTTGGATCACATATTGACAATCATGTGCCAAGAGATAACTGTTCTTAGACATAACAAAACAGATAGAATATTTTTCCATTACATTGAAGATATCAACACTTGTGTATACAAATATTTTAGATCAGCCATAACATGCATGACATATGAGGCATTAATGGTTTTGGACCAAATAAAGGAAAAAAAATAATATACAGAAAACAGACTAGACCAATCAATACAACCAAGGTAGACAGAATCGCGATCCAATTCGGTCGACTCTTTTTGTTTTTGGAAATCCTTGCTTTTGTCTCTCGTAATCTAACCTTGTATTTTTTCTTCCATCCCTCAAATCTTTGCGTAAATTTCAGAAGTTCATCGCGGAATTTGTGTCGGTGGGCTGCCCTGGTTTAACCTCACTCTAAGCAGATTGCTCACTGCAGTCAAAGTACCATTAGCCTGCCTCCCTGCATCAGACACCGAAAAACTACAACAAATCTTCATATGTGTGCTCCCATCAGTTGTTTGAGATCCCAAGGAAGTAGCATCTTCAGAATCATAGTTACAAGGTGACACAAGATCATGTCTTACAGGTTGAACAACACCATTCACCGAAGTAAGGCTCTTTCTATAGCAGCTGCAGCAACAAATTTAAAGTTAAGTCCATTTGAATATCAAACTAACCTGGGATAACAATTCCGACTTATTTAAGAAAATTGCATGCTGTCAAAGTTAAATTTGGTTGCCGTAGGTTTTAAATTGAGACTAACTCATCTTACAAAACCGACTTGTAAGGTGGGGATGTCCATTATAAAAATTATTTTCAAACCTTATATTTTTTCAATGCGGGACTCTGGTTTGAATTGGATAATTAGAGCCAAGATAGCAGCATTTAGTCTTCTTGTTCGCAATCAAGACAAGCACTGTTGACTGTACCAGTGTTGCAATCTTGCTTTGTAAGAAATCGCAGTGGAACGCTAGGGCACACAAAATAATGTAGTAAAATGTGTGATTTAATGACTTGTTCAGTGGTTTTACTTGCTAGCGCTAGAGCGCGAAATTCTCTCATCAAGCTTGTCTGAAATCAAATGCGAGAATGGAGTCAAAGCAAAATATGCAGTTCTAGGCTGAATCTGATTAATATGTAGCCAAAGCAAATGAGTTTCACAGCGTAGTATGTAGAGACCGAGCTTGTGTTCATAGCAAGTTATCAACACTTCGTTTTTTTCCCATAAAGGGCTGGTGTTCGTAGCAAGTTAGCCATCTAAATTAATGTTTCATACGATGTTGGAAGGAAACATAACAATGATGATTCTGAAAATATAATTCTTGGTGTTTACCTTTCAAAGAAAACAAATTGATGCTTTTTCTTTTCTTCAAAACGCTAGTTTTTTTAAAAGAAAAATACATGGCACATGTCATTAGTTTATTGGAAAACAGTACTAACAGGACCTAAGGAACTATACTTAAGTTTTGTCCATTACTTTTTTTTTTGAAGAAGCAAGTTTTGTCCTTTACTTAATGTAGACTAAAGGTAAATAAACTAATTAAAAGTTTGATTTGCTGTCAACTCCATCCATTTCAGTGACATTCATGAGTAAGTCAAAAAATGAGGCCTAGCCTAAACTGAAAACTTGCAAATATGCCATCAGCTTTTTCCATGCCTCCTCCATTGACTTCATCTTCACCTCATATTCAACCTTCTTTCAGATTGTTTTAACTTTTCCCTCGATTCAGAATTTTCGTCTTCCTTTTGCTTGCTCAACAGTTGTGTCAGCCTTTTTGGAGTTTTGCTAGAGCTGAAGGCATGTTTTGAACCAGCTCGTTGGACAAATCCTGATAAACCAACAAGAAGAAAAGAAAGGACTTTCATCATGAGTGGATGTGAATTTTAACAATATCATGAAAAAATATTCTATATCCATGGAAGGAATACTTCAAAAACTAAATAAGAAAGATGTGCATTAAATGCATATGCAGAATAAGTTGCAATACAGTGTAAATCAGTTCTTGGTACCACTTCTGCCAGAAAACTTACACTACTGTATAAAATCCAGGTGCAACAGAGTAACTCTTTTTATGTCACATAACCTTAATCCATATTCTTTGAATGTCCAAACAAGGAAATCATTAGGGAAAACAATATTTCCGATGCCTTTCCAAAAAAAATAAATTAGATTTTTAGTTGAGGGAATAATAATTAGGAAATACTTAAGAACTCAAATATACTAGAATTAGGGGTAGTCGAAATTACAAATGAAACTATAATCTAGGACTTCTCTCTGTTGCTTACTACTTTGTTACCGTAAACAATTCAACCACTCATTAGTCTAAATAATATATGATATTTATTAGCTTGTTACTTGCTAATTAATCTTTGTGGATGCGATAATTTTTTATATTACTTATGCGATAAAGGGAACTTGATCTCAGTGAGTTTTTAGCACAACAATGGACATTTGTCTGATAAATAGTATTGAATGGTTTTTATTTGGAACTGTAATAAGTCACAAGTTTTAGTCAGAAAATGAATAGGTTTGCTAAAATTGAAACTAAATTTTTTACTGACAGTACATGATTGTAATGTTGTCACTCCATTCTTAAGTTCACAGAAATATATAAGGGCGAGCTTGACGGCCATGGAAGCATTTTTTAATCCCAAGTGTTGCCTGCATAAACTGTTTTCTCTTATCAGAGCAAACAAGAAATAACAGATTAAACGTATAATTATATTTTCTTCCATGCAAATGTTAATGGTTCAAATACAAAATATTGCAAAAAACGGGTTGATCATCTTTCGAAGGCATGTCCGGTGTTGTGTCAAGCCATGCAGACTGCAGAGTATGAGCCATCTCGATTCCTTTTAGGTTTTAACTCAATAAGAAAAGTGAAGTGCAGTTAAGAAAAGTCAAGTCAAGGCATCAATGTGTCTCTACTGCCTAACTATGTACAGGTTATAAATTTATTTTACGTGATGCAGGGGAGAAATAAAATGAAAATACAAAGTAAAATCCATACCTACGAAGAAAACTTTGACATATACCTGCCCTGCTCGAATATACAGTTTTGTGTAGCCTACTTGGTACATTTCAGAAGGGATATTAAACTTTGCAAAACAGCGACGGATGTGTAGTTCAACCACAGTATAGTTGAGAATGTGCGGATAGTGACATGTATATTGTAAAAATACATGGCATGTCTAATTGTCAACTAAGGCTAGCATTAATCAACTTTGATTCCGTAAGACAGAAAAAAGAGACAGTGAGACTTTTCACCTTAAGAAGATACAGCTGGGTCAAATCTAATCTGGCACTTGGCGGAGCCCCTGGGAATTTCAAGTAATCTTTTGACAGAACAATACTTATTTGTTGGGTCCATTGAAGCATCGACATAAATAAGCATCGCCGCCAAAACAAGTCCATTCCGCAAAATATATTCAGCAAATGCCAACTCATCTTCACATCCTTGATATCCTTCTATCTGAATATAGGTTAGGCGGGATTTGAGACATCTAGGAACTGTTATTGACTGTGGCTCCAATGTTCTTAACGGTGAGTGTTCCTCCTATAAGCAACAAGGGACACCGTGACTCAAAATATATTTGATTGTGTATATATAGATATATACATGCATACATACATAGACAAACCAAATATTTGATTCAATTAAAGTTTAAAAGTCAACAAATATAGATAAATACATGCATACATACATAGACAAACCAAATATTTGATTCAATTAAAGTTGAAAAGTCAACAAACCTTGTCGCTTTGAATTATGAGAACTTTAAGCATATGACATTTATCGAGCACAGTGACAAGAAGATTCGAGTTGAAGCAAGGGAGAATGAACTTTATATGATCTAATTGGCAAAATTCTGGATAATATAGAACAGGGGCATGAAGTGTCCACTGCTTGTACATGATAAAAACAGGTGATGGCACAATATCAGTACAAATCTGCAGATATGAAATTGAATGCATATAAACCATAAAACTCCACCTTTGATGTCGAGTGACACATCTTTAGATGAATATAATCACCACCATCATCTTTGTAATCTCCAAAGAGGTAAAGAATCGGGTCGAAATATTCTCTTTCATACAAGGAAAAGACATAAAGAAATGCCTCCAACATACTATGAAAGCTGCCAATGATGCCCAATTTGATAAAACTGGAATTTACATAAAACTCAAAGTAACTCCAAGTGAAATTGTGATTGGTGGATTTCAACCTCGTAAATTCGGTCAAAGGTATGTTATTTAAGTAAAAGCCAATCTCTAGAGTTTCCAGCATGGGGCAGCCAGAGAGAAAGGAAACTTCTGAATCTACAATGAGTTCACCAAGTCTCAGCCTCTTGAGTGATGGAAAATAAACTGAAGAATGTTTAACCTCCACCTCGATTGCACCATCAAGACTACATTGTATATTTGTTTACACATTAGAAATTCTATAAATACCACGTAAGTAAATATGTTTGTAACAAGTTGTATGTGTGTTGATAGCTTTAATTAAATGAAGTTACCTTAGGGAAACGAGGTTGCTGCAGTTCATCAATAAGGAAGGAGAGAGTTTTACGAATTGATCAGCATATGATGGAATGATGAGAGATAGTTCTTGAAGGTGGGGCCCAGTGGCGGCACAGATCCACATTTCAACATAGTTGTTTTGAATGTTGCCCATGAATTGACAATCAGAAGTGATAGTGAGATGGAACTTCTGAATGTCGCGGGATTTGCGGAGGGCAAGCACAGAGTTAACGAAAAACCTAAACCTTTCATAATCTGTACTTACACAGTCACAGTCGAAGTTGAAGTCGAAGACCTGAACATGTTTCCAGAGATTGCGCCACCTGCGAGAGACAAGACTCATCGTGGCCACAGAGGTTCTCGTTGGGAGAAATGAAAGGATGTGGCACAATATAGAATCCGGTAAACCACTCAACCTGTCCGTGCCTCCCGTCGTCGTCGTTGCCGCCACACATGCTTTCTGTCTTCGTTTTGAGATTGACTTGGGTGCCATCACCGTTCCGGTAACTCCAACCACATGCTTGGTTACAAATCAATAGTCATATACTTGATTACAATTCAATACATCTATAACTCCAATCCTTCTTCCAAATTGGGTTGGAATTAGTCTTCTAATCACTTAATCCATTGAGTCTTCTTACATCAAGTTAACTAAAAGGTGTGCTTCATAATCAGCTACCATGTTAAACACATGTTACATCAAAATAGAGAAAAATTGATCCAAATTTATCCCAAATTAAATTCACCGAAATTTATCCAATTCCCTTTAATATGACAACAATAACCCACACATGCAAAATAGAGAGAGGCAATAACAAAGGAAAAATGAGACTCACACTAGATGTAAATCCAGATCAACTGTTTTTGGCTTACCACCAACCTGTTCTTCTGCCGTCGCCATTAACAATCACAACACCATCAAGAACCTCGTGGTGGAGTTTTACGGCACCAACAAAGAGTGGACAAGACACTTGAGCGACCTCCGTCGTCTAAAGGAACTATGTTTTCTAGAGAAGAACGGAAAAGTGTTTTACGAAGATGAGAGAAGATATGGGATCTAAAAAATTTCTTTTTTTATTTTTTAAAATAAATAATTTAAGTTTCTTATTAAATCTGAGCCATTGATTTTCATTTAAACACATGTCAGTTGTATATGAAGGAAAGGGAGATTGCCCTTTACTCTCTCTAAATAGAGGATTTGAACTCTATTCTTATACTCTCTCCGGTCCTATTTACAAGAGACATTTTTGTCAATAAAAGTTAATGTATTTGCTCTAATTTTTTAATAAGATACATCAGTTTTTGTTGACTTAATTTTTTCTTATAAATAGGACCGGAGGTAATATAATCTACTTATTTGTCACTACCAAAAAAATCAACTTATTTGGTACTATCATTTCACTCCCTATACAAAAATAAAGATTATAGAAGAAATCTACTTATTTATTATAAGTTCACTCCCTGTACAAAAATGTTAAAAAAGACTATTTCGATAACTAATAGGAGGGATGGCAATACGGGCTAACCCGCTCCGTTTAGTCCAGCCCGCTATTAGCCCGTCAAAAACGGAGTGAGGTGGGGCGGGCTAACTTGAGTGGGTGGGCTCAAACTCACACCTCGCCCCGCCTAAAGGCGGACTAGCGGGTTGGCTCGTCTATTTTTTAAATATTTTCTTGTCAATTTTTATTAACAAATACGTTGTGCTATTATAAAAACAATAAATTTAATATAAAGACTATTACATTAAACAAATCTCAAAATAAATCCACCATACATCCAACATAAAACAAATTACAAAATAAATCCAACAACATGAAATAAGTCTCAAACTAAATCAACCATAAAAAATCTACATAATTTCTTCAACGTCCCTAAGTTAATCATCACCTAGGTAATAGACATGTGATGCTCCGGATGTTGCTGCAACAGTTGGTTCCATGCATCCAAGATCCTTCTCTTGATTGTCACCTACTACACCTACACATCAAGTAACCTCAATTTTAACTTCACTAAATCAAATATAAAACACATCTCAAAACATGACTATATCCTTCATTTTAAATGTACACGCCATGGTTGAATTAAGTTATTAAAATTTGTTTAGCGGTTTTGCAAAAGTGTTTGTCTCTGGTTCACTTCAAACACAAGTTGACACAAAATTGGTTATGGGGATGTGTAAATTAAGAATTCGGTCACGACTAGTAAAAATAGAAAGTTTAATAAGCCCGCGGACCAGCCCACCCTACGATGACTCGCCGTTTTAGCGGATTTAACAAGAGCGGACCAACTAGAGAGATGGGCTCAAAATCGCACCACAGCCCCGCCTAAAATGGCGGAGAGGTTACTTTTTAGGCCCCCCTATATCTCTTTAGGCCCCCAAAAATTACAAAGTTAGCCTTTGCCATGTGCACTGTAGATAAATACTGAACTATCCGGTAGTTACCTACCGGAGGTCCATTTTCCTCATTTACATACCAAATATACTTCTTTTATTTCACCCTCTTTTATTTAGTTTAATATATGCACTGCTCTATATCCTTTATTTGCTGGAAATCCTCAATACAATAACTTTTGTAAATAGATCTGATCAATTAAAATATATATGCACCGATTCACTCAGGAAAAGCATAAAGCCAACCAGATACCAAAGCACCTTATTTACTATGCACTATGGAGAATATGTTTCATACGTGAAAGAGACAAGAGGTGAAGCTCCATCCATTGTTGGAGTTAAGTTGCCTGGCTAGTGATTTTTCCAGACATTTTCTAATGCTTGCATTACTTCGATGGCAAAAGAAGGAATATAATTTCCAATTGAAAAGAACATGTGAATTTGTTATCTTAACTAAACTACCGTCAGTGGTGCCTGTTCTTTACATTCTTCAAATTCATTTGATTTTGAAAACATTAATTGTACTGAACTCAGATT
>Ga0228710_1005699_pt1 | contig 19236 bp, 7 predicted proteins | sample MedpolnodulmetaG_FD_177995 | JGI IMG/M metagenome (GOLD analysis project Ga0228710, IMG submission 177995) | Root nodule microbial communities from Medicago polymorpha collected in Santa Monica, California, United States - pink nodules | ecosystem: Host-associated > Plants > Roots > Nodule...
TTTTGTAACAATTAAGTTGTAAAAAAAAATCAATTTATTTTTGTTTGGCGGGCCGACCCGCCAACTCGCAAGTCCGCCACTAAACGGGGCGGGGTGAGATTTTAAACTCGGTCACTAAATTTGACTCGGCTCGTCTCGTTTCGTTTTTAGCAGGTTTAGACGGGACGGACATAAATGAGGCGGGCCGGTCCGCTTTGCCATCCCTACTTTCTTGTGTGGTGGTCCTTTTGGTGTCAAATATATTACCTCCCTACCCTAGGGTTATTAGAATCGTACCCAACTTTCATCTTACCCCACCACTTACAGCACTTTTCTATAAGCCTGCATGTGACAAAGATATTGGTGATATAGAATGGCAATATACAATATATATACCAGCTTTATTTGTAAATCAATTAGGCCTTCGACAATTTGGTTCTTAATCATCACTATTTGAGATAAAGCAAACCTAGTTATAGTATGTTGTAAAGGATGATATTGATTTAGGATTGTGGTCTTTCAAGGTCATTATTTTCATCATAATCATCATTAACATATATGAAATATGGGCACGGTTGTGAATGTGAACACAAATATAAACACTTTGACGCTTATGTCTAAAATGTAGGACTAGTGCGAACTTTTCAAAAGCTGGTTAATACAATGGTACAGAATTTGGTTGATATGTTTCTATCATTCATTCCCTAAAAAAAAAAAAGTTTCTATCATTCAATTATTAAGTTACATGTTATATTTTTGTATTCATTTATTGGGTTAATTAAACGATCTATATAAATATCTAGAATTTTGTTTTTAATCCATAAAACGTCTATATATTTTAGTTGGTGTAACATTTTTCTTGTATTTTTAGGGGCAAAAAATGCTGACTGAAAATTTTACAAGGTCTAAAAATGTTCATGAATTTTTTTACAGAGACTAAAAATGTTGACGAAAATTTTACAAAGACTACAAAATGCGATTTTTTTGTAGGTACTTAAAAAGAATTTCAGGATATTTATATAGACCATTTACTTAATTAACCCTAATTTATTTACAAATAAAACCAAATTTTCAATAAATTTTGCCTATGGAACACCGATTTTCAACCAAACTTCATGGTACCTAAGCATTTACTAATAAGTATTCAATTTTTACATAAAAAAGAAGATATGTCCATGCTCATTTCTTGCTAATTCAAAACACTCGGTAAAGAACCAAACTATTTATTAATTATAACCTAAGGTATTGCCATGAAGACTTGAATATGCAATTAGATAGATGCAAAAATTGTCAATTACCAAAAGTAACTAATAACCGATAGCGTGGAAACTAAAATTTATAGAATTGGTTGGGTTTAACCAGAATTTGGAGGATTATAGTGACGGAACATATATATGATCCAATTAAGCAATAAGAGAAATTTATTGCATTTGGTTGGTAGGCTCCATGTATATATGTTTATGTTACAATATATATAACTTTGATACATCTTTGTCTCCACTGATTCTTAGTCCCCACAAGTGCTGCATATCTGCAATTCTGCATAATCTTTTTCCTGAGTCATTTCCGTAGAGCACATGCCACACTTGAATTGACAACTTGGTTTTGCACATTTAGTTACCTCATATATCATATACGTATCTTATAAAACCATGCTCATTGTTCCGTTTTATTACAGCAAACTTTAACAGACCATATTCAATCAACAATTTTGACTTTGGTACTGATTAATCTTCTATGCCCATCTTTGTCAGCTTTAAGTTTTGCATTTCGAACCAAGTCAACCCTTATAATTATATATAGTTGAAACATCGTGTGATATGATACTATTTTAGAATTTATTAGGTTACACATAACTCGACCCTTACAAAATTTGTTAATAAAGTTAGGACTATCCACCACTTATAAACACGTATTATATCTTATTTCATCACATGTGTGACTCTCCGCAATGTTGTTACAATGCAAAGGTTTTTGATCTCATGTTATTGCAAATATACCCTCCTCAGTTCTATTTTTTTATAAACAGATGTTAGTAAGTTATTAGAGAATTATTTTATTGTTTGAAATTTGTACTCTGAACTTCGTTATTAGCACTCCTTGAACGTTTCTTAGTTCACCAACCAAGTGGCATAATTGAGACTCGCCAGCTGTATTTGACCGTAATTTTTTTAGAATATCAAATATTGTGATGCGGCCGAAACATGTGTCCACAATTTAATACTTGGGAAGAGAGTATTAAATCAAGAACTTAGATTAATTCAATGACTGTGATGGTGGTAAAGAGGTAGGAAGGAGCAAGGGTGGAGCCATTTCAAATTCTTCCACATGATCATGCCATTGAAACTCACTCACAAATCCAAGTTAAAGAAGAAAATAATAGAATCTTGCAGAACAAGGGACTCCAACTTGTTGTGTGCATCTAGCTAGAAAATAATAATGCATGCCTATGAAACATAGCACGATGTTTATATGGAACATGGTAGGAATTAATGGGGTGGGGGCTTATGCTTAGATGGAAAGCAGAACGGTTACCAATAAATAGTAGACAACTAAACTTGGACATGGCCCAATAAGGCCCTTTGCATAGATTTGTGGTCTTTTTTCAACTCCACAAATAGTTTCTCCACTACAGTTAATCATTCTTTGACCTTGTTTGTTGCTGCTGGGCTGTTTATAAGTTTCAATTCAGAAGCTTCTGTCTGATGTAGATTGACAGATGAGATTAATGTTGGTATTGTTTGATATTCCATTCCATTTACTTTTCACACAAGACTTCTTTTCTTTGCAAGTGGAATGGAAAAACTCATATAGATAGGAGTGGCGGGTGAACTTTGTAAGGCCCAAACCTGATCCGATAAAAGAGTTGAAAGCGTCTGATATCATATTTTAATTCTAGTTTATAATGATGCATTTAAATATACAAAACAAATTAATATAGTCTAACATGCTTAAATTAGTGTAAAGTTTATAGCGAATTTATAACAAAATTTGTTTTACATGATAAACTTCTAAAACGTCTTAACTTTCTCTACCTAAAACAAAGTCCACGTAGACTAGACCCCAGACTCCTGTCGTTCGGCGGACATGAATTATTCTCAGCTCTTTATATAGGTCAAATGTCATAGCCCAATCCCTTTACTAGAACAAAAGTTGAAGGAAATAAAAAAGGAAAAGGGGGAACCATTGAACCCTTTTCAAGAATTAAGAATATGGTGGATGTAATAGGAGAAATGGATATAAATGATCACTTTTTCACTTGTCGCGTGTTGATGATGGATTACATTTTCTTTGGAGCATATAATTTGGATTAGCAACTAATCTCTTTGGACTGTGTTGATTTGTCATTTCAGATTGGACCTCACGGAGGATTTCAACTCTAGGCCCCTTTGAACTGCAAGCACCATATTAATGGCACATCATATACTCAAGTTGGCTGCTATATCTCAAACACTAATACAAGTTAGTGGAAGGTTGACTATTGATTCCCATGTCCAAAATTGTGTGCATATAAGTCACGTATGAATCGTGATAGATTGAAAGTGTAATGATCCAAGATAGACCTAAGGGAATACAATAGCTCAAATAGGTAAGGATTATGATGAGTTTAGTTGCATAAGATAAGATGAGTTTTTATATTCTAAGGGAATGGTCATTGTTATCAAAGAAATGAATGAAGAAATTAGTTTGTTAGAATAATGTAGTTGCAGTTGTTAGTCTCTTTTAGAGTAATTTCTCCTTTCTTGTAGGTACCATTAAAAGTGGTACCTTACAAAAAGCGAGTCTATAACTCTAAATTTTTTAATCTAAATTTATATTTAACTATGACACATTTTTTTTTGGGTGAATTGAGAAAATTATTACATTAAAAACTTGCGCCAACAATACAAACGCCTTGTGGCTGAGATGACGACTTGATCAATAGGTTAATAAAAAAAAGAAAAGAAATGTGTCTCCAAAATTAATTTATATTCATTTTTCCTTTTTGTTGGACGCTATAATGAAAAAGATACAAACTCAATTTCTTACTTCATCGATAGATTATAGATCAATTGGGGTATTTATACAAGGGTGCACAAAATGAAATACAAAGATGCAATCTAATCTAATTAACTTAACAACTCATTAACCTAACTGCTTACATTATTCAATAGATACCAATCAAGCACCGTCTCAACCGAAAAAACAAGAAGAATCATAAACTTGTAATTTCACCAAATAATGTCCATCATCATTAGAGTTTCAAATGATTTTTAAGTAATATAGTATATCCTAGACCACCTATAAAATTTGGGTTGTAAAAATGTTTAAAAATAACAAAACTCACACCTCATGGGTCATTTTCAGATGTATATGACTAGTCATCTAAACAAGAAAAGGAGGAATTGAAATAAGTAGGCTTTTGGTTGATTGAAATTGTGGGATTATTATGGCATTGAACATTTGTATGTGCAGTGGTCAATTTCATCTTAATTATCTTAAGGATAGCTTAGTTAGGATTAAGTGAACCAATCATAAAACACCATTGTGGAATGTCGAATCAAAAAGAATCTTGGCTGGGGGGTATTGCTTGGCTCACAACTCAAAACTACAAACACATTTTGTAGTAGCGGGTTGCTGCATGCCACACATATTTCTACGTGCTTGTTATTGCTGTCATTGAGATAAATTTCTCATCTCTAGATGTGATTTCCAGATTTCAATCATTATTATACCAAAACCGAGCTTAAGTCGTGGAGCCAATTATATAATCTTTTGTGTAAATTGATCTGTCTACTCAAACTATATACTCCATCCGTCTTTAAATTATAGTCGTTTAAGGTTATTAAGGACATGATTAATTGAATTGATTTTGATGGTAAAATTAATATCATTTACTAAAACACCCTTATTAATTGAAGTTAGTGGAATAGTTAAGTTGGATGAAATTCAATAAATAAGAGTATATTAATGGGAAAAAAAATAAATAAATGCTGCATTGATATTTTAAAGTAACAATTATTTTGAGAAAAAGAAAAAATTGTAAAGAGACAATTATTGTGAGACGGAGTGAGTATTTGATAATCGATACCCAAACCACCAAGTTTTTTTTTTCTTATCACACAATTTACAAAAATCAAATCAAATTTTGCTAAGTTCAAGGTGGCCCCATTTTTGGTTTAGTTTAGGGAGAATATGAAGTCGTTATCTTGACTAATTGAGTCACGAACATTTATAACGAATCAATATTATATTGAGTTAAATATGTTTTTGATCCCTATAAAATTGGAAACTTTTAAGTTTAATCCTTATTTAATTTTAATAGGTTTTTTAGTCCCTACAAAAAAAATTATTTCGAATTTTAGTCCCTGTTACAACAAAGTTTGTTTAATTATCCTTATACTCTTAAAATTTTTAACGATTTTTTTAAGCAAGTTTAGAAAACTATGAAATGTTCATTTACTAAAATTTAGAATTTTTTGACATGAAACGAATTAAATATGAATTTTTTTAAACGGCAAAAGTTAAAGATAAAATCAACAAAATCTGGACTTAAAAATCCAATTTTGCGACAATTTTTTGCAGAGAAACTTTTAGTAATGTTCTTAACATGTATGCAAAAAATTAAACTCAAGAGTTTAAGCATAAATTAAACAAATTTGAATTGAGGAGGGACTAATACTGGGTGCATAAAATTTTTTTAGGGACTAAAAGAACTATTAAAATTAAGTAAGGATTAAACTTAAAAGGTCCCAATTTTATAGGGACCAAAAACATAATTGACCATATTATATTTGTAACTATTTTTTTTTAAGGTATTCTTGGCTTGAATTGATTGCTTGGCTCTTGGGCCAACTTAAGTTTTCAAAATGTGTCACCCCTGAAAAATTGGCATGTCCAAAAACTTGATTATGGGAGTTTTTCAATAGAGACAGTGAGGGTTGAGGGTGGGGAAAGAGGGTTGTTTATCATGGTGTGTCTGAATCACGATAAATAGGTAGTAAAAATAAGATAAAATCAACCAATCTAACTGATTAGACCAGAAATTGAACATAGACATGGTAACAGGGCGGATTGGGAGCGGGTTTAAGCATCCCCATCTCCACCTATGCCCTCGTCCCTAAACTATATTGGAGGTAAAAATTGAACACGCAATCCAGTCCCCACTCGCGAAAACTCTACTTTTTTATAAAATATTTAAAAAATGCATATTTTTTCATTTTTTTCATAGTAACAAAGAACAATAATTATATTAATAATTAAAGATCTAATAAAAAAAATTCAAAAGAGCAAAATAATTATAATAAATATGTTTCTAAAGAGTAATAATATATTAAAATAGGTTGGTGCTTATAGAAATAAGATTATAAAATATAATAAAGTAAATTTCAAAAAGCGGAGCGGGGGTGGGTGCAGGGAGGGTGTAAGCATCCCCCGCCCTCAGATTAAAAATCCATATTTCCTCCACACCCGCACATGCACCCAATTAAATTGGTTTTTCCCCATTAAATTCGTGGGCGGGGGCGGATTTTGTTTCCATGTCTAATTGGGCATTTACCAAATCCAATTGATCCTCAAAACCGACTAACAAAAGAACCAAGAAAAAACTAGTAGATATATAATTACAATAATAATCACCATCAAAAAATTACAAAACTTATCTTCTATTTTATGTTGCAATGACTCATAGATTGAATCTTGATTCCTCATGTTTGATTCAAAAACCAAGAGAGTGCTGCTCATTTGGTAGAAATATATAAACAATAATAATCACTGATGTGAATTCGTTGAAAATTACACCAATAAAATACTTGATGTGTGGAGCAAAATAGTCAAGCAACCAATATCAACGTGGGAACAATTATAAACACAAGCAAAAATAGAAAACATCGAGAGAAAGAAAGAGAGAACACACAAAAATTTGTTTACCCAGTTCGGTCCAAAACTGACCTAGTATGCGGGAGAGAGCAGCTATCCGTTCCACTATAATGATGAGTAACTTTACAAAAGAGATATCAAAGGGTTACAAGAATAAGTCTTCAAACCTAATTCTACCCAAAGTCCCAATCTCTTTCCGTGACCAAGAGACTCAATCCTAATTGTATTTCCCAAGGTGAATCAACCCAAACCCTAGTGTTTGTGCCAAGAGCAAACTCTATACAAACCCTAGTTTTCTTGTTGACTTCTAAACCCTTGTTTCAGCCCCCTCTATCTCAAGGTTTACTCTGATACAAAGTCTATATTTATAGTAAAAATACCTCTCATAAAATTGGAACCAATGTCAGCCCAAAAATACATTTCTATTATATTTTCTGCTGGCAAATTCGGGCCCCGAATTCCTCCATTCAGCCACCGAATTTTCACGTACCAACAGGCTAAAAAATCACAGCCAAATTCGGGTCCCGACATCACCATTTGGGCCCTGATTCTGACAGATTCAAAACTCCAATTTTGAGTCACTTTCACAACAATCACCATTAAAAAAGTACAAAAAAATAAACCACATATAATATATCTCTTTAATTTTCTCTTACTTACCTCCTCTATTTTGCTAATGATATTATTTTCCAGCTTATATTAATCACAACTTTTTCTTTTCACTGCCCAAATACTAAAATAGAAAAAATAAATAATGGTGTGAAATTATGAATATTTTTTTTCTTTCTTTATTATTAATTACTTTATATGTTATATTGAAAATTAAAATATTTAATTATGAATTACTATTGATCCAATCCGCTCAAACCCTGGTCCAATCCCTAAACCTTGAACCAAATTCGGTTCGATTTTGATTATTTTGAATGATAAATAAAGTGGTGGGAAAGGGTTAGGAGGAAGATAGAGGGAGGACCATTGAATTGTTGAGTTTTTAAGGGTGGGAGTAATTTTGCCTTATAAAAATTAATAGGAAGTGTCAAAATGAATAAAGAAGGTGGTAATAAGACTGTCCTTAATTTCATGCATATGAACACCAGTGAACACATCGAGGTCTAACTCTACAAAAACATTGTTTTTAAGAGCTTATATTTTAAGTGCTTTCAAGTCTATTTCTACTTATAATCTTTCTTTCTTTCTTGCTTGCTTGTTTTTTATATGTTTTCTCCATCGAAGCTATGTCGAGCATACTATATTTTTATCACAACAAAGGTTTTAACAACAGTATTTATGAGAGTAATTGCTTAAAAGTGGTTGAAGGGTTTGTTGTTGGTCACGATCATACTTTCACGTTTATGTCTCTCACATCTTCATATTAGAGATGTTTTACATGGAAATGGTAACACTACATTGATGCATGTTTTTAGGAAACAAAATATATGTGCAAATTTTATGACGAATGAAAAATCACATTGAAGGTGCTCAGCTCTACCCACTGGGTCTGCTCCGCCTAACGTAGAGTCCCTCATATAAGGTTGAAATTTTAATTTCTATTTTACCTTTTCCTTTTTGTTTTGTCTTTTTATTTTTGTCACACCACCCAAAAATATGTAAATACATCTCCCAAGTCCCAACCAATATTCAAACTTTGATGTACTATATTATACTATATGTTTTCTCCATCGAATCCCTTCTTCTAGACTCAATCCTTTGCTAATTTCTAGTTAACAATTAAGACATTGGAGAAATATTAGCTAAATTATCAAGATATCAAGAGCAAATCTAGGATCACATCCCTAAGTAGCCAATAAGGAGTAGCCAAAATATTCACTTAGCTACTATAGGGAGTTGGTGAAATTGTATAAACTAAGCTGGATGTTGCTGTTGGAACAAGTTGCTCTTGAATGGCAATAATTAATCTTAGATATAATTTGAAGGTAACTCCACATATAACTTCCTTTTGAGTCTTTTACCTTGAAGACGACTTCTACTTCTTCTAATCACATAGATGTATATAAAGGACAATGTATGCTGGCCAATTTTTCATTGCAATCAAAACTAATCACATTATTACTATCCACACCCCACCCTCACAATAATAATGGTGTCTATCTTTAGGCAGTATACATTCGATGACTCATTCGAGCAAGTTTTCATATCTAGCAAATTCCTGAAAGAGTACCAAATTGCCCTCACATTTGCCACAGACTATGACCAAAATAACCTACCGACTAATGGAATTTTCAGAGTAAATTGGGACACAGCAAAAGTCACACCTGAAGCAATAACTAATTTCAAAAAACAACACCCCGAAGTGAACATTAAAGTGTACATTAGTATAGGTAACCGTTGCACAACATTCCCATTTTCTCCACAAAACAACAAATCATGGATTCTCAATGCAACAAAATCACTGACAAACATCATTAAAAACAACAAAGATTACAATCTCCAAGTAGATGGGATTGATGTTTTATATGAAAACATTGAATCCTCACCCGTTGACTTTGTTGAATGCATTGGTCAACTTATAAAGAATTTAAAGGAAAACGGAGTTATAAAAGAAGCTTCTATTTCTCCTTCTTTTGCTCTCAACAATGATTTTTATTTCTTATTGTATCGTGCTTATTATAATCAAATTGATTGGGTTGATTATCAGTTTCAAAACGAGGTTGTTCCTGTTTATGCACCCAACAAATTGGTGGAGCTTTATGATGAATTGGTATTGGAATTTTATCCGAGGAAGAAATTATTTGCCGGGTATAGTGCGGAGAATGAGGATTGGGCTACATTGTCACCTATTGTGTTTTTTCTAGGAGGAATGAACATTCTCAAGAAGAGAAAAGGTCCTGGTATTTCAATTCATTACCATAATTACTATAAACAAAACTCAAATAACGAGTGATCCATGGTACATGTATGTACACTTTAATTTAATTATACTCGTATATAGTATACGTGTGCTTATAAAAAAAATATAGTATAAATGTATGTTGCTGCAGTGTATGCTTGATGCTCAAGCAACTATTGTTAAATAAGACCCATATGGATGGTGATAAAATCTTCTACCTAACTTATATATCTCACGCATGTTTGTTATAGAGGAATTTGTCATTGTTATGAGCAAATAAGTTTTTTTTTTGTTATTGTTATGAAGAATAATTTTTTTGTGAACAATATAGGAGCATGTAATTTGTTAAAGATATATTTTCTAGACGGAGATGTGTGATGTGACCATTTACACTATCATTTGCAATTTTTGCATATGTTTAAAATCTAGAATACAGAATATGATACTAGTATCAATTGGGTTAGGATACTAGGATTCTCTGTTTGTATACTAAAGACATCAATATATAAAGCTCCTAGGTAGAAAATTAATCTGTAAAACATATAAGGAACAATACTTTAGCCAACTGAAATAAACAAGGATATGAGTGTCAGGGTTCCCAAAATTGAGAATATGATAAATGAATAATATTGTAAATTGTTGAACCAAAAATAAATTGATATATGAGAGAACCAATTAGATTTGTTGTTCTTAGTATATAGAAGAGAGAAAGAAAAAGATAGAAGAAGACTAAGACTAAGCCATTACTCTACTAGAGAGTACTAAAGGAAGAGAGAAGAGACTTCATCAATATTCTTCATACCCTTCTTGCTAATCAATGCTCCCTTTTATAGAAGGTTAAGAGATTATTTTCTTGGTAGAATTATCTCTTAATTGTTGGATCAAGTGACACATGTCCTTTTTCTCTAACCAATTGTTGATTCCACTTTAATGATTCGACTTTGCTTATATTTGGATCATAACAAGGAGTTCAACATCCCGGACTGAAAATTCTATAAAGGTGATCTATATAAACAAGAACATGTTACTTGTTAATTGTACTAGCCCTACAAAATAAAAATTTATTTTTTGTTCTTCACTCTAATGTGATTGAGAAATCCTTTGTAGTATTAAAAGGGCAAACTCATTAAGTGCTTAATGATGTATATATCCCCTTACAAGTGGATGGTGTGAGAATTACTACCTACATAATAAAATCATATTTAGTGGAGGTGCTTACATGAGATCATGACAAAAAAATTAGAACCTCGTGAATATTAGATGCACGCTAAACAACATCAACAACAAGAGTTAGGGAAGTGTGACATGATTTATCGACATCTAATATACAAAATCTTATCAATCTTTTTTTGAACAAGTCAAAATCTTATCGATATTATCTACATCAAGTTTGACGCATTGCATCTAGGATGTTAATAATATGAAATTATTTTTAAAAACATCATAAAAATTGTGAATTATGTAGAAGCTCGTTAGAAATTCATGTACATTTAAAGGTTCTAAAGATATTCACCTAAAAAAAAAGTTTCAAAGATATTGTGGCCCACATTTGTTGAGCAAATCTTTTTATGAAAAAATTTATTTCTTTATTTGTGATAAGTTTTGAGTTTTGACATATTGTAATCCTATGTTTTAAAACAAGGCTTAAAAAGAGAAAGGTACTATTAAGATAAGATTACATGAATTTAACTTCATTATGCATTGAAAGTGAACTATTACAATTACTTGATTATAAATTTTTTGGTTAATAATTTTGTGCTAATTTTTTGGGTTCTAATTTTTTACTAACTTATAAAATTAGAAAACAACATATATGTTTAAATATTATATAAGTCCTAAACATAGTTCTTTTTAGCTAACTTTCCAAAATAACTACACAAGACCATAAGAAGGGGGGCAATACTACTCTAGGGAGGATTCTCTTCAGAGGAAGGCCCCTTAATAAATTTTCCACATGTGACAAGGGTTGACTTGACTTGACTTGGACTATGTCAAGCATCTAAGGACTTAATTAGCTCCACAAACTTAAAGACGCGACCTTAAGAAGGGGACAATGGTCTGGGAGAGGAAGGCCACATAATAATTTTCCATATGTGACAAGGGTTGACTTGACTTAGACTATGTCAAATTGTCAAGTATCTCATGACTTAATTAGCTCCACAAACTTAAATGTAGACGGGTTATAGTAACATAGAATAATAAGAGCTCAAATTAGGAGAAATAATTATCATAATCGAACAATACTATATATCTTTACAGATACTAAATATTAAAAACAAGTTCAACCCTTTATTTAATTTTTTTTTGGTGGGGGCCGTGTTCGAACCCATATCTTACATATATTATGTATTATCCATCTCAACTGAGTTAAGTTCATGAGGACTAATTAATATAATACAATGGATGAACAAAAAGATAAGTAAAATCTAATTAGGACTAGCCAAAAGCTCTTGTGCTTCATTCTCATAGCGGAAACCATCAGCTTTAGAGTCATCAGCTGAATACACAAAAATTCCATTAAGCATTTGTTGACTTTTTAACATACGACATGCATCGAAGAATCCATTCTCTGGGCCTAATCCTCTACTCCCATCACTAACAAAACTCACCAAAACTTTTTCACTATTATAATTTGAGCTTTGTTTATTGTAATAATCAATAAATTGTGCCTCGGTGGTACTTTGATCATATGCATAAAATTGAAAATTAACATAATCTATAATGTTACTATAACTCTCCCATAAGGCTAAGTAATGACTTTGAACTTCATCATCATCAAATGGAGCAATTGAAGCAAAACTAATAACGTTGTTATTTTTTAGAGTTGTAATTAACCTTCCAATGCATTCAGCAAATGTACTAGGATCTCCCATGAAATGTTCATAATCAACGTCAATTCCATCTAAATTATACGTCTTGATTATGCTTGTGAGTGAAGAAACCGCGTTCGAAACCCAAGAATCAATCGAAGATGGACTGAAGTTAACGGAGTTGCCTTGAACGGTGTCTCCACCAAGACTAAGAGCTACTTTGACATTTGGATTTTGATTTTTGATGGAAGAGACATCGGAAGGGCTAAGGTTTTGAGTGTCCCAAAAGGTATTGAAATTTCCATCTGTGGGAGAAGGAGGAGATGAAGTATCATAGTCAATAGCAAAGGATAAAATGAAGTGGAAATTGACATTTGGGTTTATAGGAACATCTGAAAATTTGACACCTTTGAATTGAGCTCCAATGTATTCTCGGAATAGGTTTGAGTTTGCAGCTAGGGTAGTTGATGCAAACAAGGATGTCATTAGAATTAAAAGGACAAAGCATGGTTTGGGAATGTGAAGTTTCATTGTGATATTGCTACTTTAGAGTTAGGCTAGATATGGTACAAGGAAGTGATGCACTATATGTGCTTAAATAGCACTACTAGTTTATAGAATGGGGCTAAAAGTTATATCAGTAGGGACTCAAAACCCATTAAAAATTTGGATGTCTATATTTTCTTTTATCAATAATTTGGAAGGGTATATGAGTTGAAGAATAGTAAGTAAAGAGGGGGATAAAAATCAAACACAAGATAAAAGATTTGTTTGAGTGTCAAATTGTCTTTCTTTTGATTTCTTCTTCTTCATACATATCAATTAGATATTGAATTCTCAACTAAAATGGTTAAGAATTTAAGATATCTAAGTTGTCAAAATATAATAGGTCAATTTTATTTTGAAAATATGATAGTTGTGATAAACTTTTTTTTTCTTCTTAAACATTTGACCAAGTCGGTCCTTGACCAATGACCATGTAGAGTGTGACTTGAGTATTTTGCCTCTTTGTCACGTAACTCATCCCATCCAGATGTTGCCTCAATTGAATTTACCAATTATTTACATTTCCACAAGTTCTGAATCCACATTTTATAAAAAAAAAACTTTGAATACACATATAATTGTTCGCCATTTTTTTGACAATCAGCCGCATATTATCAAATTTTACACTTGAATAAAAGAAGAATATCGATATTTTTTGAAGAAACAATAATAGATTATATATTCACAATAACATAGACACATTATTGGCACAAGGCGTACCAAAGAGGGCTCTCAAAGATACAATGTAGCTGTCAAAATACAAAAAACAAGTAGTTAGCCGATGTCCAAGCATGTCAAAGGGTTCGACCACCACTGTCGACAACCATAAACAAAAGTGGCATTATTAGCCATCAACCACCAGTATGAATGAAATTTAACCTTCATGAGTTCTATAGTGGAACTATGGAAATTATTAAAAAGTGTTATTTCGCTCATTCCAAACTAGGCAAATTAAAAGAAGCCAAAGTAACTGTAGACAAGATCGACGCTCCCTCAGACCACCCAAGTAATTTGTGAACTGGACAAAGTGAGCCGAAATACTTTGATGATCGACACCAGAAACGCCTATCCAAAACCGAACCTGCTCCTAGAGAGAACTAGATATATAACACTGAAGAAACAAATTATGAGCAGTTTCGACCTGACCACATCCCGCCAAGCAAGATGTGCTTGCGCTTGTAATGATGTCGCGGCCAAGGAGGTTGTTTTTTGTCGGCAACCTCCTTAAAACTCCGCCTGTAATGAAGAATATCGATCTAAACTCCAACTCTTATAAATATTTTAATATATCCTTAAAACCTTACGGAAACAGTATATTTAAGTTTTCATAATTATGTTCTCGTGAGCTTAACTCAGTTGGTAAGGACAATGCATAATATATGCACGGTCCGGGGTTCAAACCTTGACAAAAAAAAAAAAAAGTTTTCATAATTACAGTGGAATAATTTTATACGTGATTTTTTTACGAAGCGGTATGTTTTCAATTCAATAGGTATATATTTGTCTTTTCTTAAAAAAGTTATAATGTTGTATTAATTTTTACCGGTCTTAATTATTTGATTCATTGTTATATTTTTTCAATTAAAATTTCACAAGATGGTTTTATTGAAGTTAGTTAGACTCAAAAGATATAAATAGCTCTTCATAGTTCATACTCATCTCTCACACTCACAGAGGTTCAATTTAAGAGATTTTCCTAAATTGAGTTTCACTTTGAATTCTCTAAGATTCTTCATTATTTCTTTATCATGTACAATAACTTCAAGATGGTATTAGAGCTCCTGTCAACAATGGTTTTGCGGCGTTGGTATTGTCTGCGGCAATGTCAATAATCTTTCTTCATTTGTAGTGCATCCCACTCAAACTCTTGAAAATGTGTATTATTTGCATCTTTATGATGGATTTTTTTTTTTTGCCTGCTTTTCTAACTCACTTGAATTACCATGCTTGAGCTCGATGGATGACGATAACACTTGGAGTTAAGAATAAATTTAATTTTGTTGATAGAAGTATAGAACGATTTAAGCTCCGACACAAGTTGATCAAAGTTTCAAAAATTGGAACCGATGTAATTTGCTTGTGCATTCATGGATCATGAGTTTCGTTGATAACTCCGTTGTACAAATCATTGTATTTCTTGAAAATTCAATTGATGTTGGATCGAACTAAAGGAACATTTTCTTCGAGGCGATTACATTCGTATTTCAGAACATTAATTTGAGATTTTTGTTCTAAGACAAGGATCTAGATTTGTTTCTTAATTTTCCTCCGGTCTTGAGACACTTTGGCAAGAACTTGAATCGTATACAACTGTTTGTGGTTGTCTAATGTGTTGTGTTTATGTTGTTGGCTTGAACCATGCAAAGTATCAACATGATATTGCTCGCACAATTTGATCATGTTTACACCAACAAATAAGTAATCGAATCATAAATTTCTCACTAGATTGAAGTGAAATAATTTGGTTATGATTTGTATCTAAATCAACAGACATTAAAATTAGTTGATGTTGAATCAGCTGACCGTTGATGTTGAATTGGCTAAAATAGCTGACAGTTGATGTTGAATTGGCTAAAATCTAGACGAGCCGATGAATGGAGCGACTAATAGTTGAATCACCAATCGATTGACGACTGAGCATTGCTACCAAGTCCAAATGGTCTTGGATATTGTTATTGGGTCTCATTAGGATCGATGTAAGAGGCTTGACCAAGTCCAAAGGCTACACAACCACTTTCCTATATAGTTGGCATGAAAAAGGGGGGGAGGGAGGGAGGGAGGGAGGGAGAGAGAGAGAGAGAGAGAGAGAGGTTAGTTTGAATGGCAAAACATGGTCAAACACAACTCCCTCAAAAATAGGAATGTTGAAGGCATAAGTAGATGTCAGTCAAGCACTCGAGTATACAAGTATAGTTTTTACCTCAATTCAGTTGTATGAGTAAGATATCAGTCGACTAAGTCCTTAACGTGTATGAAGACTAATGCCCTTAATAATAGCATAATGGAGGACATGCATATCTGATATAACTCTACCAACAAGGCGGTTTTAGCCATGATCTTACATGATGTAATTTGATAGATAGTGGACAAAATACATGGCAAGCAATGTTGGGGTAGGTTCCTTAGTAAATATTATTCAACACACATCAAATCTAATCGGTCTTTACATATCTTTTTATCTTTCCTATATTGCTTTTCTTTTCTTTATTTTTATGTCTTCTTAGTTACTACTTCACCCTTCTACACAAAACACTCTTTAATTTCAAGTAGTATAGGAACCTGCAACTAAGAAACAAAGTCCATTTTCCAGCGTAATCGCTTGTTCTAATAAGGGGATCATTGTCTCAAGTACAAATTAGCCTGCATATCATCTTATCAGCTAATGAATCCTTAAATCAACCAAGATATCATAACCTCGGTTGATCACATATTCACTCAGATAAGCACTGAATTTGCACGACGACAACAAATGGGAAGCCTAGTGGGACCATGAAGGTGAACACACCATTTAGGTTTTTAGTACCACAACAAAAACAACCATGTGGTCAAGCAGAACCTTAACCACAGGTATTGTCCAAGCATGACTTTTCTACTACTTGTCATGGGTGGAAAACGATGGAGAATGATATTCTAAACAAAGCATTAGAACACATTGGAAGGTCGTTGGTTATGCCAAATACTTAGACTTATGGCACGACATTACATGCCACCAATCAAAGTTGTTATTTATAATGCTTTGGGCTCTAGTACGCTAACATGGCCATCCAATGATTATGTGAGATTCAAACATTACTTTTGGAGTCATTCACACACAACACCACCAACTACATGTATGAACCACCAAAACATTGCAAAGCATACACATCTACCTCATTATTCATGTATTAAGTATGAATATCAGCGTCATGCATTTAAATAACAAACAATAACATCAATTACATGCACAAACAACCAATATATCTTGCAAGGATTACATATCTCACTCGTTTTTCATATATTAAATATGACTATTCGAGTCATGCAGGTCATGTGAGAATCAATATTATATATGTTAAAAATAAAAAGTGGTTGTAAATTTTAACGTTGTTACATTTATTTATTATGTATTTATCATCTATCAAATAAACATTTTTTTAATCAAAAAGCACATGAAATTTTGTAATATTATATTATTTAATGAACAAATTATAAATTTCATTATTTAACACTTTGAAATTAGACAAGAAATATCAACAACGTTGAATATTTATCTGATATCTCATGTGTTTCCATATATTCTTTTGTATTTTATTATTTTTCTTTCTTCATTTGACACAAATACAATAATAAAAGACATGTTTGTGAATGCACTAGTACAAAAAAATGTTACCCCTTTAACTATTAAAAAAACATTGTTATAAATTAATTAGTCTCTCTAAATATTTAGGTCTCATTTGGTTTGAGCTTATTTTGAGCTTATGAAAAATAGCTTATGTAAATAAATAAGCTTTTATTTTAATTTACAAGCTCTCACTAGCGAAAATTGTATCTTCATAAACTGTTTTTTCATAAACAACCTTAAAAACTTATAAATAATACATAAAAACTTATTTATTTGCATAAACTGTTTTATATAAGCTCTAAAATAAGCTAATCCAAACGGCCCTATATGTATGTATTACTAAAAAATTGTGCCTCTTTATGTATGAGACCTGGGTCGTCGTCCACCCGGACAGTGCTCAAAGTCACCACTACGCATTGTTACTGTTCAGTAGTCAATAACATCAATATATTTGATATTTATATAAAAACTTATGAGGTAATTTATATGATATATAATTTGAATTTAATTCTCATTTTTTTTTGAATAACTCAGCTATAAGTATTTTCAAATATGTATCAAATAAAAGTATTTGAGTAATGTGATATTATCTATCGCAATAGTGTGTCAAAGCAATTTAATCTCCTACATACTCTTTCTGGCCTCAATTGCAAGAATAAAATTACGTAGATATTTATTAGCCTCAAATATAAACAAAAGTCAACTAATATATTCATATTTAATATAATTGCTTCCAAAATATTCTTACATTAATTAACTATTGTTATTAAAACAAGAGTCAAATATGTTTTTAGTCTTGAAGTATACCAAATTTCATTTTTAGTGCTTCCAAATATTTCTTTCAAACTTTTTCTGATTTTACCTCTTTCTTATATGATCTTGAACAAATAAAAAGAAGGGTTAATAGACCTTTACCTCCTGTAATATAGAGCACTTTTGGTTTTTTCCCCTGTAAAAAAAAAAAAATTGGATTTGGTCCTCGTAAAAAAAATTTGTTTTAGAATACCCCCTTAGGCCAGCTGACTGTGCATTTTCGCTGAGGTGGCACGCTGAGTCACCTTTTTCTGATGATGTGGCACGCTGACTGTATAATTATTATTATTTTTTTTACGGGGTACACGTGGCATTGGTATTTTTTTATAAATAAAAATAAAAAAATTCTTACAAAATAAATAAAAAATCTGAAAAAATACCAGAAAAATGAAAAAATTAGAAAAAAAATTTAAAAATTTTAAAATAAATATATATCCAAATTTTTGAAAAAATTTATGAAAAAAATTAAAATTATAAAATATTTATGAAAAAATTAATATATATCCATAATTTTATTTTATTCTAAAATATTTATGTTTTTCTTTATAAATATCAATTTCCTGAATTTTTATTTTTTTATAAAATAAAACTTCTTACATTTGAAAAAAAATGTGAATTTTTTTCATTTTTCCATATTTATTTTTCATTTTTATTAATTTTTCCAAATTTGTTTTCATTTTTATTAATTTTTCCAGATTTATTTTTGTTTTTTTAAGAATTTTTTTCATTTTTTTTATTGTTCTAGAATTTTTTGGTTTTTTTAAATTTTTTATGATTTTTTTAATTTTTATTTATAAAAAAATCACAAATGTCACGTGTACCCCATAAAAATAAATAATTATACAGTCAGCGTGCCACCTCATCAGAAAAAGGTGACTCAGTGTGCCACCTTAGCGAAAATGCACGGTCAGCTGGCCTAGGGGTATTCTAAAACAACTTTTTTACAAGGACCAAATCCAATTTTTTTTTTACAGGAGGTAAAACCAAAAGTGTCCTATATTACAGAGAGGTAAATGCCTATTAACCCTAAAAAAAAAAAAAAAGAAGAGGGAAAAATGGTA
>Ga0228710_1005700_pt1 | contig 19233 bp, 6 predicted proteins | sample MedpolnodulmetaG_FD_177995 | JGI IMG/M metagenome (GOLD analysis project Ga0228710, IMG submission 177995) | Root nodule microbial communities from Medicago polymorpha collected in Santa Monica, California, United States - pink nodules | ecosystem: Host-associated > Plants > Roots > Nodule...
GTTTCCATGCTTTTGACATTGTTCACATGACTTAGTAAACATTATGCAACCCTTTATCATAGTTGGCCAATATATTCTCTGGACATATCATCTATGATGAGCTCAACATATGTATACTCGTGCACTTCAACTAAGGTCACATACCTCATCAACACACTAACATTTTTATCTGAACAGATCATCCACACCACTCCTGGACTAGCCCACAAAACACATAGATTGATCCTTCAACTTGTATCTAAGCTAAATTTTGAACCACATACATCAACTTCTTTGGTTGACCCAACTTTCTCTCATATATAGAATCGGAGAGAGTATTTTAGATTCATTTTTGTTTTATATTTTTAATTTTCATAATATATCTATTTATTCTGCTTAACCATTCGACTCGTAGGCCGAATCCACATATTATATAACTATGATAAAATTTGAAATTCATTTTCAAGCAAACTAGGAAAAAAACCTAGAACCTTATTTAAATCAGGTCCACTTGGTGGTTTTCTGTTCTTATGTCAATAGTAGGTCTCTTATGCAAAATAGTAGGACAAAACCCTCACAAAATTACAAAGCCTCCCAATGAATGTTGCACTCTTAGCCACCACAAATTCTCTTAACCACCCTCATTCTGAACTCCTTTCCATCCTATTAGAACTAGCCCTACTCTGATCTTCCATCTTATGTTTTAACCACGCGCAGAAAGTTGTCCTTGCTGCTTACTTACACACGACATATTGTACATATAGATATACGACAGATGTCTTTAATTTGATAGTGAGATGCACCAAAATTGGGAGTTTGGAATTTAGAATAAAAGCAGGAATTGGAACTTTGGCTATATATATTTGATTTTTTAGAAAAGAACATATATAGTTGCATACCCGTGAACGGTGGAGCCTCATCCAAGCCCTACTTCAACTAAGAAATCGATCAAACGTCATCTCAAAATTATTGCAAGTTTTGTTTTATGAGCAAACTTTATAATTCGTGTCCTCATTCAAACTGATATATTTCCCCCTTCAAATATTATAGTATATTACTACAACCAGTGGCGGAGCCAGGAAATTTATAGAGCCTGAGCAAAAATTGCACATTTCGGATAATTTTATAGACTTCCTATATAATGTTACTTTCTTCCTGCAGATAATTGCACATTTCCTGCGAATATACCTTTCCTGCGGATCCTAAAATCCTAAGGAAACAATTACCCATGAAGGTATTACATTTATCTGGGAACCTAAATCCTTGACAAAATTCGCAGGAAACGTGCTTCCTGCGGAATTTACACCAAAATCCGCAGGAAAAGTGAGATGTTATAGTAATGGCTGAGCTTACTACAAAGAAAGTAGAAGCTGATGCCCAGGCTAGCTGGGGTTGGCTCCGCCCCCTGACTACAATTAATTTGGGTTTACCAACATGTAGGTTGGGGCTAAGGTGTATTTTTTTCCTTAACCCTAGTGTTCCTTTGAAATTTCAGCTAAGTTGTCAGAAACGTAAAAAAATGTGATTCATATAAATGCCAAAAACTAGTAGCTTCCAGCAAATTAATGATTTTTGGCATGCTAGGAATGAGTGTTAATACATGTAAAATATTAGCAAATTAAAGATTGCTAATTATTAATTACTGTATTATTCAGTTACATAATCCCAATTGTCTATAGTCATTGATTAAGCTGATCCGAAAAACCATGCAAATAATTGAAATCCGACAGTAGTCCGTGGTTTTGTGTTAATATACCATTTTGATTTTTTTTAAAAAAATAAAAATGAAATAGGACAATCTAGATTTCAAGTAAATTTTGATTTTAAAAAAAACTAAAATTACGGTATTTGAGATTTAAACCGTCCAATCTCATTCAAACAATCATAAATAAATTGCGTGATTGCATCAAGTCGGTGATTGCAGGCAATAATAGTTTCTTTTCACGTGGTGCAAGGTATAGGACACTAGTGTGGATTGGATTGATATATCGTATAACATCCATATCCATACTACTCAATTTTGTTAAAAATAAATAAATTCAGAAGTCAAAAGTTGAAGGCAAAGAGCCCTTGCCTTGCAAAGCCACTGTTGACATAGTTTGGATGCACACTCTTTCCATGCCAATTATCTAGGACCCTCTTACACAAAATCCTTAGTATTTGCGTAACCACGACATACAAATTTTCTGATGCACTTAGGTGTCATGCAAATTTTCTGAACCGATGTGGACATTTAGTATATAATATATTCTAATTAAAATTCCAATTGCCTTGTGTGATGGGAACTGTTCAGTGCAATATCCTCACAAAGCTTACTATATAGCTAAAGTTGCCATTAAATGATGGGCCCATATCAACAAAGAATTTTAACAATTATTTTTTTCTTTTTTTTTTAAAAAAATTGGATATATTTTTATTAATTGTTCTAAGATGACTTGAACAAATATCTTGAAGTTATAAGGGTAAGATCTTAAGCATTGAGGATTAATGACAATTTTTAAACAAGATAATTTTTTTAATAAACAAAATTATCTATTGATTTTTGTCAAGATAGTTATTTATCCAAATGTTAAGTATGCATTTTTTTACGAATAGTTTTTGTTTTGTTTTTTGAGTTGTTATGTTATAAGTACGAAATTTCTACCTTTATTTAATAGTGACTATCTATCTAATATTTTATGAAACACACAAAATGATTTATCACTTCCCAACCGAAAACTACAAATATCTTTTCGATATATATTAAAAATAGAACGTCTCATAATTTTTTCACTAGAGTTATTAAGTAATGCTTTTAGAACACAAACCATTGTTTATATGTCAACTATCTATACTCATTTTAACGGAATCCATTCATACGGGGAGTTTGAGAAACCTCATTAACCTGTGATATGGCTTTCACATCAACTTATCCCTTACTACACGAATGTTGAATTTTACGCTTAAATTTAAAGTTTCTAACTTTGAATTTTAGCTCCTAACATTAGTTTCTTGTTTTGTTAAATGACTCGATATTTTTAGAAACTGAAATGGCCGAATGTATTTAGAGAATTCATTGAAAGAGAAATGTTAATTAACATGTATACACGTATTGTTAGAGTCCCTTGAGAAACACTTGGATATACCAAGCTTTTGTCATTTCTCTTTATTTTAATCAATCTATTTTTAGTTTATAGAAAAAAAAGTTGGATTACCCTATCATCCCCTCCTACTTTATGTAACTATTGGCCTATTAGTCACCACATACTCAAGTAAACACACAGAAAGGGGGAAATGTTGTGATCCAAGTTTGAAGTCGGGATTTCACATAAAATGTTTCACGACTAAATCAATATGCTGTAATAATGGGGACGAAAAATGTTAATAATTGTCCTTAGCGCATTATTTAAACAACTAAAAAAAAAGATAATTTTAGTATAATAATATAATTATTAATTTGATACTACTCTAACATCTGTTTCTAAAACAAAATTTTTTTTAGTGATTTTATTAGGTCACTTGTTTGCATAACCTAAACTTTAACATAAGAGAGTTTGAGAGTGCATTTACAGAAAACAAAAACAATGGTTTCAAGTTTTTTTAATGTATGAGTACTGTATTTTCATGTCATAAAAAGTATTATATATTTTTCAAAAAATAACTTATATTTGTTATTTGTAATAATATGTAATTGGAAAACTTCCGTTTTAACATTAGCACAAAATTTTGTTGAAAAAAAATAAAATAGGAAATAATATCCTAAACGATCTTACTCTCTTACTAGTAAAAGAAATGAATTAAATATAAATTAAATTTTACTCTGATATCAAAGATTTAGCAGATAAATTCACACAAAAAATGTCGAGAAACGGGGTATTGCAAGTTCAAACCCTCACTCGATCATATCAAATATTCTTACATCATTTTACCATTTGAGTTTTACTTACCTAACCTATATAAATTATTACTTAGGTTAGAAATGAAGGAAAGCAGGTTTATGTTTTTGTTAGGTAGACCAATATAAATCTTGAATCTCCTGATTAATACTCTTCCCATGTTACAAAACTTATCAATTGAGATGTCTGCCAACCTTATGCAAGTTTAACTGTGGTTGATTTTATTTTAGTAATCAAATCATATTTACATCAACTCTTAAGATCTGTCACCTTCTAAAGGATATGCTGACCTTGACTACGGTCTGCTATTGAAGCCTTGCCGACACAATAATTTTAGGCATGTGTGCTGTGCATATGTTACTCACAAAATTGCCTATTGATTTCAATAATTCATGTTAATAACCTAGTAGTGGCCATGAAACAAGACAAACTCTATACCTCAGTTTCTACTTATAATTTGAATGTATATAGGCTGGAAACAACTTGCAAAATATCCCGATCAACTTGTCAATATGTATTTTGTCCAAAACAACAACTTGCCAATATGTATGTACGTAATTTCTCATGCTTTTTCCAGTTTTGTTTGTTTCCCTACTACTTTTAATTTTCTTCATCTTCTTTAAGAAACCTTAACTTTGAACTAGTCAATCTGTATTTGATTTTGATCTGTCCGTGAAGAGACCGATGTAGGCAACGGTAACGACGAGTCTTCGCGATAGAACGAAAGGTGTCTGCAGACACGTTATCACTCCAACGCTCAAGTCAGTATTGGAACTGAGGAAGAGTGTGTAAAAAGTGAATCATACATTGAGGATGAAGCTAACTCACCCTTATATAGACGTGTGTAAGAATATCTGCCTCCTTGATATGCGGCGCATGATTAGGAGATAGTTAAAAGACACGTCTATGATATCTAATGCACGGAGGCGTGCTCTAGTGAGGTGACGTGCACCGATATTGGTGTGCTCCCTAAAGCAACGCGCCTTAGTCCGGTGGGTGCCTAATCCACGTGTCACAATGGAATTGGCCTTCCGGCCAGTCCAGAACAGATATCATATCGAATATAAGGTTAGCTTGATGGTTGGAGTGGAGAGTTAAGGGAATGATAGATTAGGAAGTCGAGGATTCGAATCCCACTATGAGCATAATATTATAGCCATTAGGTACTAACAATAACTTTTTTAAGTGATAATTAGAGCGCAACTAAAAAGGAAAATAAAATAACATCGGATATAAAGTTTGTAGAGATTAGACCAAAATCTGAGATAACAAAGAGCCACAACATCTGCCTCCTTAAAACCTTGCCAGAAAATTTCAAATGGATAAACTGATAGTTGAAGGACAAAATAGTGCAATGCAAGTAACAATCAACGAAATCTAAAGAAATGAAACTCAATCCTTTTACAAAAAATGTCATCCTTAATACAATAAGCAGCAGGGTCCAATCAAATAAATTCATTACATTGAAACACATAATTGACTAATTTATCAGCACAACTATTTCCCTTTCAAAAAATGCCAAAAACTTTAAAACAAATTTTTTGCATGAGATTCAAACAATTTAACCACTTGTTCGGAAGTGAAGTTTCCAAGACACTAGCAAAAAGTAATTAAAGGCGTTAATAGTGATCATGAAGTCACATTCCAACCATAAAATATTGAACTATTAAACCAATCTATATATATCATCCTTCATCCGTCCCAAATTAACTGAATCATTTGCTCATTTCACACATATTAAGAAAAAAGTATAAATGAAGAAGAGAGAAAAGTGGTTTTAAATGCTCTTGTTAAGTATTGGTGCAAAGTGGAATATATTGAATTGAGAATGATGAAAGTAGTATTAATTAGAATTATAAAGGGAAAAAAATAATTAATATTGTATTGAAAATTGAAATGACTCAGTTATTTTAGGACATTTTTTTTATAAATGACTCAATTATTAGGAGACGTAGGGAGTAAACAATCTCAAAAAAAACATAACAACGGTAAGTTCAGTTTGGAGAGCAGAAGTTCCTAAATTCAAGGCAAAACCACCAATAAAATTACCTCTATAGTCACAAAAAGTGTCACCATAGGAAGTCAAATCAATGACAGTTGATTGTCTCATCTATATTGCACTTGAACCAAAGTTTGGGAGGACATCTGAACACCTCAATAATAATAATAATAATTATAATAAGAGTTACGCTAACAAGTAATGATTACAACTAACTTTAAAATGCTTCAAGATTTTAAATTCGTGATTAGACAGATGCATAGTGCCTATTAAATTCAAATACTTAATTCAATCATATTCGTGGTCAATGTGGAACTAATGACTCGTATCAACAATACTTATAAATTCATTATGACATGTGTTAGAAAATAATTATTCAAAACGGTATTGGTGAACTCCAAGACTTTGTTTGTGAGTTTGAAGGGAAAGAGAGATGAGGACTTTGAGTACACCAATGCCAATTTTGTTTATGGCACTTATAACTGGTGGTCGAACCCGTTACTATATTTGGGTATCGACTAACCTATCCCTTGTAATTATATATCGACTATTTGTTCCTTGTGGGATGGCCTCTTGAATACACCTTGTGCTTACGAGGACCCATTATCAGTATTAATATATTTCATTTTTGATTCTTCAAAAAAAAGAGATGAGGACTTTGAATATAAAAATGATCACACGAAAAGAATGAATAGTTTGGCTTGGGTTAGTTTTCTTCGTAATGGAAAATCCCCATAATTTGAGGAACTAAAAAAATTGTATTAGAGGAGAATTTTGAAAGGTTTATATGACTTTTTCAAATTCAATCTATAATATATTAAAAGTAAATTATATATAAGCATTAATTCAACATTCCCTAAAAATGTAAAAGATTTCTCATATTTTATCTATGTTTCTCACAATCTTTTATAGGCGTGTTAATACAATTTTTGCTGCTTCAACAAAAAAATGTTTTTATTATGGGTTTCACAATCTTTTTTCGTTCATCTTTGGTCAAATACTTGTTGATGATTCAAAATTAGAAATGATTGATAAAATTTAGGTGGAAAAAAAATTACTTTTTGTTGTTTTAATGTGTTGAATGTACAAAGATAAAATTTCTATTTTAAACTTCTTAACAAGTACACTTGTAACACCATACTTTTTAACGAGGGAATTGATTTAGAGAAATTATGCTTTCTTTTATTTTCACTTAGGATTTTATGCTTCCAAGCACAATGTTTGAGGTAAAACTAAGTCGTTGAGAAAGTGATTAATTTGTCATGATTTATTTTTGTCAAATAATAAAAGTTGTTTTTTCACGGGGTAAATTAAGTCTTAAAGTGTCTCCGTGAGCGTAATTCGTTGATAGAGACAATGCATTGTAATATGTAGGGATTGAGTTCGAACGTCAGACACCCTACTTATTTGTTTTAAAGGTGAATTATAGACATTTAACTTAACTACTTAACAAAAAGATGACAAACAATCAAACGTTAATAATAGTCTTATTCAATAATATGTGAACTTTTAATGCTACTTTAATTAATAATAATTTCATTCTCCCATTATTTTATAAAAATTCGTGCAATAAAATTTAATAGGGACGAAAACACGCCACATTTTTTATGGATACGAAAAACAAAATTTCATATATGACATTTTTTTTAAGACAATTTTTTTTATAAATGTAACACTTTTCCCCTAATTAAAAACAAATGTAAAACTTTTTATGAGACGGTTAAGTAATAATTTAGTGAAGGCATTTTAGATGTTAAGTAATATGAGACGGTTAACAAATGTAAAACTTTTTATGAGATGTTTTGGTTCCTCTAAAAATTTCTTTCAAACTTTAATACCTCTTTTTTTAAGGAAATCTTTAATATCAATTTTAGTTCCTTCTTTTTAACAAAAATTCACGTGGCATGTTCGAAATGACTTTTTTTAATAACATTTCAATGATAAAACCTTAAAATAGCATTAGTTTATTAACTTAACCAGCTGATCTCTAATCTTTATTAATTTATCTATAGTGCCATATTTAACTAGTCTTAATGTCCCATATTTGATTTTCCTCGATTTTAATTTGGATTAACCTGTTTAACTAGCTTCTTCAACAAAAACTAATCTTAAAATCGCTTAGAACAATATGAATATTTGAAAGGCACTCAACAAACTAAGATAAAAAAATATCTACTTTAGACAGTAATCGAAAACCAGGAAAATTCTACTACTTATAGTTACAACTACTATAGATAGTAGAATTTCCTAGTTTTTAACAACCACAAAGATATGAAACCATTATTTCACAAGATTACAAAAAAGACCAACTGGAACGTTATCAATATCACACTCTCTTCCACTCAATCAGATTTTTACATGACTGATTCTCACAATTTTTTGTCTATAAAAATGGTCCAATTCTCCTCTTTCTTTCACATCCTTCAACATCAAAACACACAAAAACATTAGTGTACATTTCTTAACAATGGCTTCCAACAAGCTTAGTGCCCTAATTATATTATTTTCTCTCCTTGCTTATTCAACATTTTCACATGCTTGTGGTTCATGCAAACCAACTCCATCACCTAAGCCTAAGCCTAGTCCTCCACCACCTTCAACAACACCTTGTCCTCCAACACCTTCAACAACACCTCCTACTCCTCCAGCATCACAAAAATGCCCTAGTGACACATTAAAGTTAGGTGTTTGTGCTGATGTTCTAGGACTTGTTAATGTTATTGTTGGAAGTCCTGCTTCAAGCAAGTGTTGTGCATTGCTTCAAGGTTTGGTTGATTTAGATGCAGCAATTTGCCTTTGTACTGCTATTAAGGCCAATGTTCTTGGGATCAACTTGAATGTTCCTATCACACTCAGTCTCCTACTTAGTGCTTGTGAAAAATCTGTTCCTTCGGGTTTCCAATGTTCATAGACTTTCATGTCAAAGGTTCAAACCATACTAATACTTATGTTACTATCGTAATAAGGTTATTTCACTGTTGTTTTGATTTGTAGTTATTAATGTTTATGTGCAAGATTGGAATTAATGTAATTTTAAGCAAATCACGACCGTGATTTTGTGATTTTGTTAAAGCTTTAAGGTATAAATTTTGTCAAATTCATGGTGTGTTACTATGATTTTGCTAAATTCATCATACAAATTGTTGGTTCTTGTGTGGAATATATGTCATTTAAATAATGGGGTAAGCCTGTTTACCTCATTTAGCAACTTTGTTCTTTTAATTTAAATAAATTTGGCGAACTTTCATGTGATGATTGTGCTTGCCATAATTAAATTTGTGCAATGCGGATTATTGTATAAAAAATATTGTTTGGGTTTATTGGAGTTGTAAGGATTGAATGTAAATTGCTTATTTAGTAGAACTGAATGATATCAATGTTAAACCAAGTGTTGAAGACTACTACTAAACTAATTGATTATTTTTTGTACAATTTATTGAACTTTATCATCACGTGTAAGCTGTATTGCAAATTTATGTGGACCACACATTCATGCAGGTCATTCACACAATTGCATTGTCACAACATCTAAACTAATTGATTTTAATTTTAATATTGTTTTTGAGGGGAACTGATTGATTTTAATTGAATGGTTAGCAATTAAACATTATGAAATCAAATACATGAATTCAAAACATGGATAGACTAATCATTGATCTGAACAACATAATGTAAAAACGGGCTCGATACGACATGGACATGATAAGTGTTAAAGAGTCCCACACTGAAAGTGAGATGGTCCAAATTAAATGTTTATAAGTGAAGACAATCATCACATTTTTAAGATGTTGTTATTAGGTTTTCGTTATCGGACCACCCACCATTTATATCCACCCACTAAAACTAATAGTGTTGGACATGAGGGAGTGTGTTATAGAGTCCACAATGAAAGTGAGATGGATTGAACAAATATTTATAGGTGAAAGCAAATCTCACCTCATATGTTTGATGCAAACGTAATAAGATGTTGTTATTAGATTTTCGTTATCGGACCACCCATCATTTATATCCACCCACCAAAACTAATAGTGTTGGGCATGAGTAAGTGTGTTAGAGAGTCCACAATGAAAGCGAGATGGATTGAATAAATATTTATAGGTGAAGGCAAATCTCACCTCGTATGTTTGATGCAAATATAATAAGATGTTATTAGGTTTTCGTTATCGGATCACCCACCATTTATATCTACCCATCAAAACAAATACTGTTGGGCATGAGGGAGTGTTATAGAGTCCACAATGAAAGCGAAATGGATTGTACAAATATTTATAGGTGAAGGCAAATCTCACCTCGTATGTTTGTTGCAAACATAATAACACCCATTCAAAAAAAAGATTAAGGAGAAGTATCAATTTCAGTTCCGTTTATAATCATCCGTTCTTAATTATAAGAGCCTTTTGAGAATTTTTTGTCCTTTTTTATATGACTTCTTTGTTATTTTCAACTAAATTAATTATTTCTTTACCAACATACACTGATTTATTTTACATATTTTTTTTCTATCAACAATAAATACTATGCTGAAAATATAAATCACCTCTTTTTCTTTCTCTTAAAGGATATAATCGTAAAAACAATAGTAATTACAAACAAATTTAATACTACAATTAACTTTTTTAGTTCTCGTGGTTTTGTAAAAAAAAAAATCCTATATTTAAGGATGGAGGTAGTATAATACATAGAAATTTCGATATTGAGTTCAAATAACAGCTTGCACGAATGAAAGGTTCAACTAGGTGGTTGCAAGTTCGTGTCTGCATGAGCTTAGGCAACCACTAATAAGGGTGGTAAAACGTGTCAACATATTAATTTTCGTCTGCGCCACCATTGACTTGTATAAAACGGGACATAGCTGACCAACTTAGATAATTGTGTAAAAACTGGTATCCAATCAGGGGTGGACTCACCGTATGGTTGAGTGTGGCTATAGCCACACCAGAATATTACCCAAATTTTTTTCTTCATATAAGAGACCTAAATAATTCATTATACATAAGATATGTTGTTAGTATATCACATTTGATAACACAACCTAGTAGTAGATTCTTCCATAATAAATGCGCGTGTTCCCAATTCAACTCCAGCGCCCCGTCGAACCTTTAACCATTCGAATAAATTTAAATTGGCCTAAGCCAATTTGCTATAGCACTTACCATGTCAAAACTAGTTTGCTAAAATTCAACATAATAGACAAGCAATAAAACTATAAGTTTATTGGTGTGTTCCAGAAAAATAAAATATAGGCTAATGACTTCGTAAAATATAATCGCCTGAATAAAAGAAATACCAACATATGAAGATTTATTTTTAAATTGACCTAAGGGGCACCCCACCCCGTCACAACATAGTTTTTTCAACGGAATGACAACTTGTTGATTGAGTAAGAATTTAACTGAGGTTCAGATGATGTCCTCAACTATGACTGCTTCAAAGAGGCTTCTTACCTAGGATGGTGTGCTTTTCGCTCCTTTGGCATTCTTTCTCGCGTGGGAGCCTGCATAGACTTCTTTACATAGCCGAACGGTCCTTCCTCTCTTTCTCTATTGAAATCGTTTGTAGAGGCCTTCTTCTTTAGTGGCCAACCCGCATGCCTAAATATGAAGACAGGGAGTCCTTATGGTAGAAAAAAGGTATGCATGGATTCTGGGTCTATTATAACCAAAAGGGGGGAGTTCTCTTTTTTTTTCTTTTTCTTTTTCTTCAAGCATTTAACACTTAGGGAATAACTACGTCGCTCAATCGTAGATTTCCTAACTGCTCCAATAGAACATTAACTACAGTTGTTTTGGGGTTTTTGAGCTACACTAAACAATACAACAAAAAAAGAAGATAAAGGTAGACTGTTAAAGAGATAAAATAGAAATATAAACTTTGCTTCTGATTGAATGTGTCTAATTATAATGCACAAATTGAGTATTTGTATGTAAAAACTATCCAAACTAGTCAAACGATGCGGTCTACAATGTTTAGTCTCTTCTCAGCTAATTTCACAGGTAGTGTGCGAGTTTCCCTCGTTGAAGGAATTCGTGGCATCCCATGTTCGGCTCTAAGTCTTTCCCTTCACAGCATGATCCGTTGACATAGCCTTTGCTGCACAACTCCACTACAAATTTGCTCCCTCTCTCATCCTTGTTGCGGTTAGTGACGCTAAAAACATAGACATAGGTTTTATGCATTATTGTCTAGTCCCACTTAGCTTTGACTCAAACAAAGGTTTAAACCATACTAATACTTATGTTACTATCGTAATAAGGTTATACTTATGTTACTGTCGTAATAAGGTTATTTCACTGTTGTTTTTATTTGTAGTTATTATTACCGTTTATGTGCAAGATTGGAGTGAAAGTAATTTTAATGAAATCATAGTGATTCTCTGATTTTGTTAAACAGAGCTGCTATATACAGTGACAAGTCTTTTTCCAAAAACTTACGAAGTGTATTTGTGCTTTAAAACTTTTAGTGGAATTAAAAGAACGTGGCTAAACTGTTCTATAAATATAATTCCTGATTTAGTGGAATAAAAGGCAGTTGGTATTATATGGTCGTGAAGAATTCGTGGGGGAATTTGTCACTATGTTTAGCATTATTCTTTGTTAAAACTTTTTTTTTTCTTGGTCAAGATCTTTGTTAAAACTTTAAAGTATAAATTGTAGCTGTGATTTTGCAAAACTCATCACCAATTTAAGCATACACATTGTTGGTTCATTTAGCAACTTTGTTTTTTTTTATTTTTAATTTTAATAAATAAATTTGTCGAACTTTCATGTGATGATTGTGCTTGTGATCATAGTTAAATTTGTGCAGTGCATGGATTATTGTAAAATAATAATGGTTGGGTTTATTGGAGTCGTCAGAACTGAAGCAGAGCATTGTAAATTGCTTTATTAGTAGAACTGAATGATATCAATGTTAAACCAAGTGTTAAAGACTGCTAAATGCCAATTTACAATTATTATTTTTTGTCTTCAACTTTATCAATCACGTGTAAGCTGTATTGCAAATTTATGTGGACCACACATTCATGCAGATCATTCACACAATTGCATTGTCTCACCATCTTAACTAATTGATTTTAAATTTAATATTGTTTTTGAGGGAACCTAATTGATTTTAATTGAATGGTTAATGTTTAAACTTTACGAAATCAAATACATGAAATTATTGATCTAAACAACATAACTAATTGCGAAATGTAAAAACTAGCTCGTTTGCTGGTCGATATAAGATAAAGATATGATAGATTATAAAAATGGAGTGTAAACAAAAGAAGAAGATAAAAGTATAATTCGACATGGACATGATAAATATTAATTAGAGTCTCCATTGAAAATGTTTATAAGTGGAAACAATTCTCTCTTATTTTTAGATGTTGCTGTTAGAATTCTGTTAACGCAGTACCCACTATTTATATTCACACACCAAGACTAATAGTGCTCGGCATAAGAATGTGTTATGAAGTCCCACATTAAAAGTGAAATGACTTGAACAAGTGTTTATATGTGGAGGCAATCTTTACCTCACAAGCAGGTTTTGTGAGGTTGTGTTAGGCTCAAGCCCAACCACAAATTCTAAGAACAAAACTATCTTATCATATGTTGATGTGCACAAGGTAACAAATACAATAACATTATTTTATCATATCATTATAATATTAGAACAAAGGAGACATGCCTCTCTATAAGATTAAGGGGAAACATTGTCCCCACGAACTTACCTCAATTGGTTGAGACAATGCATTGTAATATACATGGGTCGGGGTTCGAACTCCGAACACCCCACTTATTCACCTTTCAAAAATGAATTTCTAACCATTAAGCTATTTGACAAAAAGAAAATAATTTGGCTTCAACAAACGGTGGACTGGCAGTTATAGTTTACTATTCTTCGGTTTCATGTGGTTGGCTTTCCTACAAACAAACATTTTCCTAAAATTTATGTATAATATGTAGAAATTTCGATATTGAATTCAAGTAAAAACTTGTAAGAATGAAAAGTTCAACTATGTTGTTGCAATTTCGATGTTTTGGCCCTTTTTGTTGCTTTGAGAACACTGCTATTGTTGATTGTCATGTGAAGACAATTTTATTGTTGTGCCTTATTGTTGTTAGATGTATACTCGATCTAGGTTATGCGTCTGTAATTTTTCTTTTGAATATTAGTCCATAGTTTGTAAATTGAGTTTTAATCCGTAGTTTAAAATTATTTTTTTAATAAAGTATCTCAGCCGTATTGTATCTTGAATTTTAAATTTTTTCTATATCAATGTATCGGTGCCGTGTCATACCCGTATCGTATCTAGCATCTGAACTTCATAGGCGCTAAACCATCAAAACAAAAATAAAATTTAAAACTAGTCCACCAGAATTTATCATAACCGACAAGCAATAAAACTCTAAGTTTATTTAGGGCTGAGCAAAAAGTACCGAACCACCCACAACCCGTAAAATCCGAGTCAACCGTGAGTTTAACGGGCAGGTAAAGTCGGACGTCGGGTGTAAAAAATAGAAACAAACGAGTCTGTATGGGTTTATATGGGCGGGTTCGGATTTCAAAATGCCAAACCAGCGGTGTCCATACCCGCCCGAGACATGTTGATAGTTCACTCACATTCTCCTATGTACTGCACAAACACATGCAGCTTGCCACATTGCTTGGTCAAATCCAACTTTTACTTTATGTATTTACTAGTACACGCAAAACAAGTAGTAATAAGCAACCTTCATATCACAATTTTAATTAATATTTTGTAGCCTTCCTAAAAAACCATAGTTAATTAAATATTGTGTCTTCTTCTCCATCCTTGTGTTTTCCCTCTTCTGTAGCCTCTCCTTTATTCCTAAAAAATCAGTGACTTGAACACACCACAGTAATCACAGTTGGTTGTTTCTCATCAGTTATTACAAGTTTTTTGCGTCTTCTTTCTTTCACTGTTATCTTAAGATTTACAATTCTTAATTTTTTTTCTTTCCACTTGATTTAACAAAGAAGAATTCTTTAAATTGTCGTCATTCTTTTGAAATTTAAGATCAAAGTTGAAACCCGCCACAACCGAACCGTCAAACCCGTTACCCGTCAAAACCGTCACCCGAGCAATCCGAGTCCACAATCGGTCAGGAATGGTTGTGGTATTCCCTTCTTCGGTTTTCTTCGGGTTTGGGATTTTTGGCCCGAAAGCACCCAAACCCGCCCGATGCTCAGCCCTAAGTTTATTGGTGTCTACCAGAAAAAATTAGGCTAATGATTAAATAAAAAACTACCACCTTAACAAAAATTCCAAAAGCTTACTTTTTTTTTTAAATTGACTTGAGGGGCCAATCCACCCCACGCAGTCATCCACACCGTGTTTTTAACGGGATGACAACATGTTGATGGAGCATGAATTTAACCGAGGTTCGGCTGATGCCCTCAAATGTTATTATCTTATTTTCATGCAATTAACATTTAGGAAGGAGCGCTATGGCCCTTAATTGTGGATTGTCTAACTGTTCTAGTAGAGCGTTAACTACATCTGTTTTTGAATTTTTGAGCTACACTAAGGAATGCATAAAAATATAGATAAATGAAGAATAAAGAGATAAAAATAGTGTAATAAGTTTTGCTTTTGATTGAATGTGTCTGGTTACAACACACTAACTGAGTACTTATACGTAAAACTATCCCTACTAGTCAAACGATGTGGCCTACAATGTTCACTCTCTGCTCATCTAATTTCATGGGTAATGTGTTAGTTTTCCTCGTTGAGGAAATTGTGGCGCCCCATGTCCGACTTTGAGTCTCTCCCTTCAAGGTATGATCCGTTGACATCATCTTTGGTGCATCAGTTTCTAGTCCCGCTTAACTTTGACTCAGCCTGAGGTGCTTACGACCCATGTAGTAAATAAGCGGCCTTGAGAAATAATCAACTTCCTTTGCTCGGCCATTTTAGCACTCGCTTAACCTTTCATCGACTAAGAGGTTTCCGCCAAGAGTTTAATTGCCTAGCAGTCGATGTCGGCTATGAGGATAATTATTTCTAGGTTTAAAGAAATGAACATACGTTGCATTATCGGTTGGTAATTGAGCGAGAAGATTATGTGTTGTAAAAGAGATATATTTTGAAAATGAATAACAATGTATCTAGAAACTTTCAAAGGTTTTCTTTAAAGTGATACTAATGGTCATTTTACAACCGTCATCAAATAAATTTGAGCTCATTACCTTGAGATTATAATACTAAGTTCTTGCACAGAAGCTCTTATATTTAAGTATAGACAAATGTTCCAAAAAAGTTTTATGATTAGAGACAGGTGGGGACTACAATTACTTTATGCATCAATAATTTTGAATTAAAAATGATTATGAAAGATAATAAAAATTATAGAGAGTAAAAAAATTAATGCATGGATCATTTGATTCACTCATCATTTGTTTTTTTAAAGATCACTCATTATTTATTATATGTTTCTATATTTGAAGGAGAGAAATGTAAATTTTAACATATAAGAGAGAATGTCCCACTTTTTCTGTTCTAAACTATATGTTATTTTAGCAATTTCACATAAAATTATACGTCACTTTAACAATTTCACTTAAATTAAAAAATGTAGTTAATGTTCTCTAGAGAAGAGATATGAGTTATTTTACAAAAAATATCATTCATTAAAGGTATGGAAAACATAAATTAAAAGAAAAACAGACAAGGAAAATAATACTCCTGTCAGTCCTGTGCTATTGCTCATGTGGTTTTGGGACGGATGAGGTAAATGTCTGTTTAAACATGAGGGAATAATAATATCCTAAATGCTATTGCTCCTTTTTCTTGATAAAATAAATGCTCTTACTTCTGTGTGCAAGGAAAAGAAATACATTCAATATAAGTTATTACTACTAGGTTAGAATAGAAGGAAACCAAGTATATATTTTTGTTTGTGTATGGATACAACATATTAATACATTAATTTGGCGAGTTATGTTAGTGAACAAAGTTTAACCCTAAACCAGCTCTTTCGGTTTTCCTCAGACCTCAACTCACAAACTGAGTTGTCTGCCGACCTTATGATTTTGATTTAATAATCATATTCGCATTGACTCTTAGATCTGTCACCTTCTAAATGATGCTCCCCTTGCCATATAGTTGCTGCAATTGGAACCTTGTCGACAAAGAAATTGTAGGGTATGTGTGCTTGTGCATGTGTCACTCACAAAATTGCTTATTTTAGTTTCAATAATTCATGTTAACAACCTAGTAATGTGCTGGAATCGGAAACAACTTGCAAAATATCTCAATCACAACTTGTCATATATTGTCAAAAAAAGAAAAAACTTGCCAGTATGTATTTCCTTATACTTTTTTCTATTTTGTTTGTTTCTCTACTATTCTCTTCATCATCTTCTAACCAGTTAATATCTGTATTTGATTTTACGGTGAAACGTATTGAAAATGATATTGTCTTTTATTAGTTAAACATGAATTTAGTGAAAAGTTCAGATACTCTTATTATTTTCAAGCAAAATTAAATATCTAAATTGAAACAGGAAATTCGGTTGCATAATTGATGCCAAAAGAAACGGTTTGGGAAAGTATCAAGTCATTAGCAATCAATTTCCACGAAGCCGTGAAAATTGAAACAGGAAGTTCAATCACCTTCACTGATAAGTTAAGCAAATTGCTGCTGAAAAGTTGACTTATTAATTACAGGTAGAATAGATAGTTCAGTTGATGCCTATGAATAAAATCTGTCACATCCGCAAGGTGGGTAAGCATGTCACCTTCGCAGAGGGCGGGTGGCACAGGGCGCTGCCACTTTTCTGATGCATAGTAAAACGTTTTTTTACAGTTAGGTAACTTTGAGAAACCTTTGGAGACTAAAAGAGAGATCTTTTAGGGTAAGAGTTGGGTGCTTTTGAGTAAGATCCTAGGATTGGGAAACACATGGTAAATATCTTAAATAGCCATTATAATTGAGTGAGTTGAGAGAGGAAATGAGAGAAATTGAGAATTGCTTTGTGAGCAATTGAGAACAATTTCATAGTTACTTTTGTGATTCTCTCGTTCATGTTTGTATCTCTTGTAAAAGTTTATTCATAGTAGATTAGTAAGTTGTTCTCTCCCCCTGACATAAGTCAATTTTGGCCAAGGTCTTGAGTGTTAGTCGATTCTATTGGACCTTAGATATTTGTATAGTGGTGTTAAATAGCCTTTGGGTGTAGGACATTCGTTAGCGGTCTTCTCTTTGGACAAAGGTCTTCTCATGCGTTAGTTAACTAACGCATTTGTAAACCTATGTGTTAGTTAACTAGCGCTGCGTAACTTAAGATGCGCAAGTGTAAAACATTGCGTGAGTTAACTTACGCACTGCGTTAGTTAACTCACGCAAAGTGTTAACACATGTGTGAGTTAACTCACGCTCTACTGATATATCAGTACAACATTAAATGATGTACTGATATGCATTCAATGCAAAGTGTGTCACTCAATCCCGTAATCTTTACACGCTCATAATTGAACCGAATTGCGCCAGTTTAACAAGATTATCGGATAATACGACATAATCGATCAAAATTACACAAAAACATCATTTTTCGCACAATCACATAATCACCAATAAACGATCCAAACGGTTCAAATTACACAAATTCGCCGGTAATGACCCGTAATCACTTAAACACACTTAATGACACGTAAACGATCCAAATTACACAAATTTATCCATAAATTTCTAAAATTGCATAATCTCACATAAACGGTCAAAATTACTCAAATTCATTGTTAAATTACATAAACACAAATTCATTAAAATTCAACAATACGAACACAAATTCGGAAAACATTACACTATTACACTTAAATAAATATTACACTTCAACGGATCGGACAAAAAGATACAAAGTGCTATTCTCAACCATTAACCTAAACATGTAATCAACGTTGCTATCATCTTTAAGAAGTTGTGGATAATACACGATCTTCCAGAAGTCCTCTTCCTTATCCTCCCCCAAGTCTAGGCCTGACACATTTACTATCACATCACGTGTTCTCTGATTTGAACCAATATGGATAAAGAAGTCGTCAAGTTTTGCCTTCAACTCGTTCAACTTGTCGGTGGGGTTTACAGTGAACCTAGCCCTCTTTTTCACATCTACACAACGAACTTCAAGTTTAACTGGATCTTGTGCATCTTCAGACATGTTTCACTTCACAAAAATATAATGAAAAACAAATATGGGATAAAATAAATAGTTGAATAATTAGAGACAAAGTTATGCGAGCAATAATTGGTGTGACATAACTGGCCACCAAAGAAATAATTCATTTCATATATTTATATAATATATAATATTAGTTACATATTGGCCACAAATATCCAAATTACATAACCGGCCACCAAAAAATACGTCGGG
>Ga0228710_1005701_pt1 | contig 19233 bp, 4 predicted proteins | sample MedpolnodulmetaG_FD_177995 | JGI IMG/M metagenome (GOLD analysis project Ga0228710, IMG submission 177995) | Root nodule microbial communities from Medicago polymorpha collected in Santa Monica, California, United States - pink nodules | ecosystem: Host-associated > Plants > Roots > Nodule...
GAGGAGACACAAGCAAGGCTTGTGCATCCTGCAAATTCCAAAGAAGAAAATGTTCAAAAGATTGTCTTCTAGCTCCTTATTTTCCTGCTGATAAACCACAAGTGTTCGGCAACGCTCATCGTTTGTTTGGTGTTTCCAACGTATCAAAGATATTAAAGCAAGTTAAGGAAGAATATAGAGATGAAGCAATGAAATCAATTATTTTTGAGTCGGATATGCGTGCTCAATTCCCTGTTGGTGGATGTCTTGATGTTATTATGATGTATCTTGGTATGATCAATGCTTCTGAGCAAGAACTAAAGAATGTTAAATTTTTACTAGATCATTGTAAGGTAAATTGCCCTTTGCAACAACAAAATCTTGAACCCTACTTATCAATTGATCATTCTTCTGCTCTTTTTAGTAGCACTCAAGTTCCGAATCCTTATTATGACATCCCTCATAATGTTATTATTAGCCCAATTGATACCAAACAAGACTCTGAAACTAATTCTATGGATGCAGCAAGGGTTACACAATTGAGTGGTGTTAGCAATAATGGTGGTGGCAATGCAATGGAAGAAAAATCTAGCTTGATGGTAACACAAGGACTATTCCATTGTGAAGAATTATTGGATCTTAATAGTAGTAGTACAAAATTTGATTTGAGGGAAAAGGAGAAAATATCAGTTGTTGATAAAGTAGTAAATGAGGTACATATTTGTTCTTTTAATTTTAATTATTATTATTTTTTGGTAAAATTTTATTTATTTTTATCTATGTTCTTATGTAAGTATATTTTATGAGCTTGTTGTTCTATGAGTAAATTTATTATAGAAATATGTCTTTCATTAATTACATATCTTTAATCAATATAGGTTTATAATTGTATTCAATATTCTGCATTTGTTTCATAGTTAAGGAGTGACACAATAAGAAGGTTGAGGGTTTTATCCTATTATGTAAGTATTGTCGACTGTCCGCACAAACTAACATAAGGTTTGGTCTTCTGCCATGGAAATCTCCAAGACCTATACCTTTCAGCCGTGCACACTCTCTTCCATAATAAAATTTTTGGCAAAAATACACTTGTGAAAGAATCAAAACTTGTACATCTTGGTCCTTTCTTTTGAATTTCTTTTAACTCACGTGATCATTAGACAGACGTTGCTGTGTCTTTTAACATCTTTAACCTAAAAAGGACTAAAAGAATCAATGCAAAAAAATAATGATTTAAGAGATCAATCTGAAACAATTTTGGTGAGCTAGTCCATACATATAGTCTTGCTTCGACTGTGAATGGGGCTCATGCAAGTGGATGATGAGATTAAGCTTCTCAGATAAAACGTCCTTGGACTTGGCCGAATATGTTTTTAAAAAAATCAATCGGAAAAAAGAGGTCCAACTTAAAGGATGGTAGACATATTTTTCCCTAAAAACTTTCATACTTTCTTTCTCTATTGTTTCTATTTAGTGCATTTTTATATATTTCAATTTCATGAAGTGTGTCACTGGTCGTCTTTCTACCCTATTCTCCACAATCTAGTGTGCCTTAGGTTCCTTGTTGCATTAAAACCAATCAAATTAGGGGCTGTGATCAAACTCAAATATATGAAGTAGTTTGAATGTTATAAGCTTTTTTTCCTTAACACATTGTGTTTTATTTCATCTTGTGCCTGACCCATTTTTTGATCATACTCGACATTCTAACATCTCTCTTATTTGGGTTGATACATCACATTGAATTTAGTTTTGTATCCTTTTATTTCACATAATTAACTAATGGAGATTATTTAGTTTTCTATCTCATGAATTTCAAGTACATTTTATCTGTTGCGTGAGAATAGGTTTTATAAGTTCTATATATGGAGATTATTTAGTTTTAGTGTATGTGATTCTGTGTTGATACTCATTATTTGTTATATGAGTAATTTTTTATCGGTCAAATCTGTTATTCTTAATATTTGGTTAATGTAAAATTGAAATTTAATTATATAATAATGAATTATATCATAATATATTTGATGACTTTAATTTTCATTGCAGATGAAACCAGTTGCTCAATGATCGGCTCATGAATGTCTTTGGAATGGAAACAAGTGCTTGATTTTTAAGTGAGCAAATCAATTTGATTTGTAGTTTTTAGCATTTAAAAAATTTGGTGTTGGCAATTGAGATTGAAACCCCAGACCTCTTAATATCTATGTTTTTATGATCAATTGAACGAGATTAGATTATTTTATGTGCCTAAAAACAAGAAACACATGACAAGTTAGAGTCATTGTATCTCTAAAAAAAATAAAAAAATAGAGTCATTGTAAGTGACTATAGGGATAACTTATAGGACATACCGTATAACATATGTAAGTCTGTATGGCAAGAAAATGGGTGTTTAATAACAATTAGTCTCTCAAAAGTTTATAACTTTTTTCACTAGCTTATTGTAATTTTTTGGACCAATAAACATAATGCTTTAAGTCTCTCCACCGATCATTCCAAAAGCTAGAATTCAAACCATTACCCACCTTTCGCACCACCTCCAAGTTAAACCAATTAGAACGGCAAAAATCACCAAGTTTCACTACCTCTTTCCACCAAAGGGAAGAATGCCTCGACCACTCCAAACTCCCCGCCTCCAACAAAGTACCCTCACACCTACCATACTTCTCAACTAACACCCTTTTCCACAAAGCCTTCTCCCTATCTAGCAACCTCCATCTCCATTTAGCCAACAAACTAATATTCATCACTCAGATATCCTTCACCCCCCAATCCTCCATTACTTTTGTGTTGACAAACCGACTCCCACTTCACCCAACTAATCTTCTTCCCACCTCCCAATCCATGTAATCTAATCACAAGATTACTCAAAACTGAAGATTGTGTTCGACGTAGTATTTGAAAAGCAAAAATCACGTGGAACATTAGGGGCAGAAGATGATATACCAATATGGAATCACCCTTGGATTCAACACGGTATGGCTTTGCAGCCTCTTGTTCACGTGAATATTGCTTTTCAAAATTTAAAGGTGGCTGATCTTTTAATGTCCCACGACAAATGTTGGAACATACCTGATAAGTTATGCACTGTTCAACATAAAAGTACAAGACAAGTTTTGAAAACTCCTTTGTTTTGGCATGATTAAACTTTTGCAAATACGAAAAAGATGGCCTCTAGTATGTATTCGGTTTCGAGTGTATAACCTTTTTGTATCACTCAAGCTGTGTTCGATAACAATCACGGTGTCGAAGGCAATTGTAAACAAATTTGGCACGCCAAGCTACCATTGAAAATCAAGTTCTTATGACATTTGTATCCCTACAAGATCAAGACTCCTTTCGCGTGGGGTTTAATGTCCAGCATCTATGATGATGCCAATGAAGACAACCTACATGTCTTATTCTTGAGCCATAAAACTCATCAATGTTGTCAAAGAGTGAGGCTATAAACTACAATTGAAGAAGAGCTCAATCTCAATGAAGATTTCATTATTAATTTCTTTTCCAAGAGAATGTCATGTTTTGGAGCATTTGGAAACAAAAATAACAAGGTAAGGAACTGTTGGAACAATGTTTTAAAAAACTGTTTAAAAGGTTTTCCAGCCACATAAGAATTTTTTAGGATGAGTCACGTATTGGGTCATCTTTAAAGATTATTCGTGGTACTGCCTAAATTTGCGCCAACATACTATCAATCACGTAGCCTCCAGGATAAAACAACACAATAAAAAACTGTATCAGATTTCCTATTGCACTCTACAGTTCTTCTCTACACGATATTTATACCACCCTTTCTTTCAAAGGGACAATTCCGAAAGGACATAAAAGAAAGACGGAAAATTTGGATCAGAATTGCATTGAGCAGACAAAGGGAGAAGAAAGAAAAATTCTTGATAACACAATAAAACTTTTGGTGTGAGTAGAAGTGAGGGAGATGAGCCTCCTTTTATAGGCGAGGATCCAAAGATAAGTTACAAAATCAATTGTTATGATCATATAACCGTTATAAAATAAATGACTTGATCTCACCTCATTGAAGAATTAACTTAGGGAGGGCGCGCGCCAAGCGTGCAAAACGCTTACGCATACCGAAACCAAAAATTCCAAAAAAATAATTAATTTAAGGTTTCATGTTATCAAAAAAATACATACCACACAACCAAGCTCTAAAGGCACACCCATGAGAGTCCTACCTCCACTTTATAAACACTAGTGATGTGTGTAATCTACTGGGACAAAAGAATTTTTTAATTCACACCTCGACCCTCATAGTGTTTCAAGAGGAACGATATTAATGAGACAATTCATGAGGTTTGTGTAAGAGCATCCACTTTGTTAATGAGATAGAAAAATGCTCAATTTGTTCGGCAAAACACGTCTCCAACATATATGGACAAGATGTAGATATGGTGTGGCCCAAACCTTCGTCAGAAAGGTATAAATGCAATGTTGATGCCTCTTTCTCCAATATTCATAATTTCGTCGCCAATACTCATGATTCACCGTTCTTAAACACAAAATTTGATGGTTTCACGTTTTCTATCTCAAATGGTTTCACGTTTTCTATCTCAAAATCAAAAACGTTGAACCTCATTATTTCCAAAAAAGAACATCATTTTATTTTGTATTCATCTAACTTTACTTCTCCAATACTCATGATTCATATGTCAGCGACACCAAATTAAGGAAAGGCCACAATGACATGGTGTGGTGTGGGAACGACCTTTGGTCACTAGTTGAAGAAATGAGAATCTAAGATAATTTTGTTTTGGTAGTGAGAATCTAAGATATGAATGATGGTATTTTAACACATGGAAAATCCATTTTTTTTTTTTAAATCTAAAACAAACGGGCTCTAAGAGCACCTCCGGCAGTTCCTTTTTCAGGTTCGTTCGCCAGCTGTAACTTCAAATATGATTTTTTTTTGCCAAAATTCATGCATGGAGCACGCCAGCTGTAATAATCGTTACTTCAGAAAGTAATGTTACTTTGGATAAAAAATAATAACAATTGGTACGATTCTAGCAATGGCAGGCAGAAAGTAATGTTACTTTGAATAAAAAAAATAATAACAATTGGTACGGTTCTAGCCATAGTTTTGAAAACCGGACCGGCTCGGCCAGTTGGACCGGTCCGACTGGGAACCGGTGGGGTGGCCGGTTTGAGTCAACTAGCAGATCGGCCATGCATTCAAACCGGTATGAACCGGTGCAACTCGGTCTAAACCGGTGAACCGGCGGTGTTTGAAAACCGAACCGGTTTGATGTGCAGCATAATTTTAATTAAATAAATTTTTGTAAAAAATGGCATGGGTAGGTGTTGAACACGTGATAGCTAGCCTACAGGAGAAACACCTTACCATTGCACCAGCGAGAACCTTATGCACAGTAATTACTTCAAATAAATTATATATAATAAATATATCTTTGTTAAACCTAACGAAAAACCACCCACTAATAAACATATCTTGGAATAGATATACATATATAAATCATTTAAATGGTGACCTCAAATATAATTCGTCATTAAAAATAATTATACAATATAAAATAATTTCATAAACATTTTACTTATAGAAACAATCATAAATATTTTTCTTGATTACAACTATTTTTTTCACACACTTGTTTTTATTTGTATTGTAGATGTGAAGTGAAATATTTTCTTAATATTTATTTGAATAAGTACTCTATCTCAAAAACAAAATATGCAGTTGAATTCAAGGGGCATCTATGAAGATGATTTTATTTATATTATAAAAATATGTTTTTATTTAGTGTAAAAAAAAAATTATAAAGACTGAGTCATATAACCGAGTCATCCGATTCAATCCGGTTCAGTCATGCAGTTCAACCAGTGACTCAATGGTTCAACCAATGACTCAGTGACCCAATACCCTTACCGAATCGATCACCAGTCCGGTTTTTAAAACTATGGTTCTAGCAATTGCAGGCATGAGTATGGATTTTTAATAGTACTTTTTGTTATTATCAATATTATATTAATATGTGAGGTAAATTTGTGGGACCCAATATGTGTTTTTTTAAAGTGCACCATTTGAGTGAAAAAATGAAGGTGTCATAATGGAACCCACAAAATAACCATTTATAGAGATCACTATTGGAGATGCTCTAAGCCATGTGTTATTTCATATAATGTGATTTTTTAATTCTAATTTTAATGAGAAGTTACACTTATACATTGCAAGTTTGGATGCTACATCTATAATATGTTTAGGATAATGGGGAGGCTACCAAATTGGAAAGGGGAAAGTTTAGAGACTAAAATCACTCGAAAAAGAAAAGCACGGGACTAAAGTCATACAATCATGATATTTAAAGGACCAACATGAATTTAAGCTCTTCTAATAAATAAAAAAAACTCATTAATATTGCAAAGGTTAGTATCCATTTCCCATCTGCATTTTGAGATATTAATTTCCCATGGATACCTACCATAATGCCTTATCAAACGGGAAGCTATTTGATAAAGGACTGAGTGAGAATGGAAAGACTGTTAGAACTTGGAACTAAAACAATAGGTAAATCTAGATGGTAATTTTGATCTTAACCAAATCTTATGTGAGAACAATTTATCTTTCACTGATATGATATAAAATACGTGAGGTTATAAATAGCCGAGGTTAATAGGGAATGCAATCAAATAATGAAACTAAATGACTCCGAAATGATTATAAATGGAAAAATATCATCTTTATGATACATATAATGACAAATTAACAATACAATAACCGTCTACGCAAAGGAAATGACTCCCTCTTCCTCTAGCTAACATTCCATGACGGTTTAGCAAAAACTACAAGTGGGGACATCATCACGGCATGCTAACCAAATGAGAAATTTTAGCATTTTCAAGCTTCATTTTGCCTTATTTGTGTACCATTTTAAAGATTAGAATTTAGCTTCATTTGCGTAGGTTCCATTTTAAAGATTGGATTAGAGTTTAGCAAATGAGTGACTTTAGAATTCATATATAGTTGCATACCATTTTGTTCATCTTTTATAGCATTGGAGGAAAAATTGGGAGCAAGGACTGCAGAGTGAGCACATAATCTTCAATCAAATCCTTGACCGTAAACTTCAGCATCATGGATGTCAACATATGAAACTTGGCAACAAAGAGGGATAAACTTTATCCAATCATTATAACAAAATCAAAGATCACCAGCTCCTACTGGAATCTCTAAGAATCTTGGCCTTAGCAACGAAGTTCCAAACTATGGAATCACATGACAGTAAGTAGTTTGTGGTTCCCACACCAGGTTTCCAAGCATAATAATATTGACTTTTGTAGCCATTCCCACACCTAAGCCGCAATATTTTTCTAGCCAAAATTATCACATTCCAGCATACTTGTAAAGCATAACAAAATCTTTGAAACACAAAAACAAAGCTTGTAAATCTCAATATCTCATGAAATTCCCCTGCTATCCATAATATTTGAATTTAAACCTAAAATTGAAGGGAAAAGAAAAGAGAACTTCCTTCCAATGTCGTCCTTGCGTGACCGCCGCAAACAAGAATCCTCCTCTTTATTCTCCATACATGTGTGAGCAAGGAATACAAAAAATGGTTAGAAAGTAGTAGAATTAAACCATCACAGAATGATTCTTACAAAAATAATCAACCAAGATGATTACCACCCACTGCAGCAAAATATAAGATTGTGAAGATTTTACACATGTGAGCCACCACAGATCTGAGCTTTTGAAACACTTTCTAATTCAAATATGTGCATTACAGCTTACTGAACTTAGTCCACAATGTATGCATTAGCCCAAAATATAGATCTCAAGTTAACAACCAAAGTATTTAAACTCAAAAGTTAAATTTACTTTTTTTTCAAAGAGCTTCCACACATCACATTTTATCATAAAATAATTATATTAAGAAAAGCTTCTACACATTTCCTATTGATAAATCAGTTATTTCATCTATATACTGCTCTTGTTTAGAGTCCCTCAACCTTAGAGGGTATACACACTAAAATAGTAACAGAATGCTAAAGACAAACAATAAATATACTGAAATGCACTTTCAATTGGTTCTACTACATACATCTACATAAAAAGCAACAAAAATCATAGAGTTAACATAGATAAATATTAAAAAAACTTGTTTCCAGTCCCCACATTCATTTCATCAACCTTGATTTTATGGTTTTCTCTCTTTACAAACTTTCCAGTACCTATTTTGTTTACCCAGTTCTCAATCCTACAACCAAAGCATCAATTTTCCAGCCAAATTTCAGGGAAAGTAGTTAGTTTTACAGTGAATCTAAAAGGAAAACAAATTAATCGATTGCAATAATTTCACGCCAACAACAAAATTAGGAATTAGGAAATATGAATAATGAGAATACCTCCAAATTGCAAGATTTTCAAATTGCTGCAACATTTAGCTATAAAACGTTTTGAATATTATCACTTCTGCCTTTGAAGAACTTTATCAACTCATTCGATAGGGTCTGTCAAATATTCCTCAACTTCAAAAGCTAGGAGCATAATTTATCCCTCAAGACTAACATTATATGGCCAGTCACTTAAACTATAAAGCACCTTATCCTATGCTGACAGACTTGCAGGCTCAAAAAGAACACTCTAAAATTTCATTGAGAGTCATAAAAGTGCAGCGAGTATCATCCCTTACACAACGAATAAAAATCCACACCAATATCACATTTAAGGCATTATCTAGATGAGTGAAGTGTGACTGATGTTTTGTATAGGGTCATCAATACATCCCAAAATTCATAGAACAAGTAATGGAGAGACACAAAATTAAGTCTCATATTCCATCTCTCTGTGTCAATTCAAATTGAATTTCATTAAGGGTAATAAAAGCACGATAGATATCATCTGTTTACATCATGAATAAAAATTCACAATCAAAAGGTCAATTCAATATCATAAAAGCACAATGAGTATGGGCATTTATATTATGAATACAAATTCATATCAGTATCGCATGTAAGGCATCATCAAACTTTAAATTATGATTAAAGTGTTCATATTGTTTCTTTTAGGGTCATCCAGGCATCCAAATACTTGCAACATATATGGAACATATAGTATCCATTGATTCCTTTCGGACCATCAAGGCATCCCACATCCAATCTCATAGTTGCAATTCACAGTCTAAAATTGCATTCAGGGTCATAAAAGCACAGCGGATCTATCCCGTATTTTATGAATATAAATTCATATCAATATGTATTAGGGTCATCAATTTTACACTATGAGTAAAGTGTTCAAAATATTTCCTTTAGGGTCATTGAGGCGTCCAAACACTTGCAACATTTTTGAAACAAATCATATCCATTAATTCTTTTGGATCATTGAGGCATTATGAATGAATAAAAATTCATATCAATATCACATATAAGGCATCATCCAAAATTTACATTATGATTAAAGTGTTCATAATGTTTGCTTTAGGGTCATCGAGGCATACAAACATTTGCAACATTTATGGGACAAAAATTGTCCATCAATTCCTTTCGGGTCATCGAGGCATCATAATAGTTTAAAAATTTAGGCTCATATATCATATATGGGTGACAATTCATAGTCTAGAATTGCACTCAAGATCATAAAGTCACTAAGTCATCCCAACATTTACAAAATGTAGTTTTGTTTAAAATCACTGAGGCATCCCAACATTTACAAAATCCTAAGGAGCAAAACTAATATTCATCGTTTCCAACCATTGGACTTAGGATTATGTCATCCCTTTTTCAAATTACAAAAAATGATTTCAACTCATAGAGGCAATCACAGTACAGAATTCCAGTCAGGTCATAAAAGATATCATCCAACTTCTACATCATGAAAATAGTGTCCATTATATTTTCTTCAAAGATGTCAAGGCACACTAACTGTTTCAAAGTCTCTCATATACTGTGGAAAAAAAAATCATCTAGCAGTCTTTCGCTATTTCATAGGGTTTATATGTATATAGATACCCTATTAACTTTTTTATTTATAAAATTGTAGGTTCTTTTGTAACTTGTTAAGGAAGAAGATTGAATGTTCTTATATTCAAGAATTAGAAACTGGCTACACTAACAACAAAATTCCCAACATGTATCAATTATTATAAAACCAGAAGGGTTTGTGAACATTCTCTTACCTTGGCTAACGAATAAATTGTCTTTTAAAACATCGATGCTAAAAGGTCTCCGGGCTAAAAGGTCTCCGGGCAGAAACAGAGTTTTGAATGATTCCTACCATTAAAAAAAAATCAAGAATGAAAACGTGAAAATCAAGATAGAGTTAGAAATGTATCATTGAATGCGAGACTTCAAATTATTGATATCGACTTTTACACTATTAGTAAAGTGTACAAAACATTTCCTTTAAGGTCATCGAGGCATCCTAACACTTGCAGCTTTTATGAAACAAATAATACCATTAATTCCTTTCGGTTCATTGAGGTATCCTATATTCCATCTCAATGTGGCAATTTACAATTTAAAATTGCATTCAGAGTCATAAAAGCACACAATGGATCCATCCCTTGTATTACGAATAAAAATTAATATCAATATCACATGTAAGACATCATACAACTTTTACACTATGAGTGAAGTATTCGTAATGTTTCCTTTAAGGTCATCGAGGCATCCACACACTTGCAACATTTATGGAACATATAGTTTCCATTGATTTATTTAGGATCAATGAGACATCCAACATTCCATCTCATAGTGCAATTCATAGTCTAGAGCTGCATTCGGGGTCATAAAAGCACAACAAATCGATCCCTTATATTATAAATAAATATTCATATTAGGGTCATCGATTTTTACACTAAGTAAAGTGTTCAAAATATTTTCTTTAGGGTCATTGAGGCGTCCAAACACTCGCAACGTTTATGAAACAAATTATATCCATTAATTCTTTTCGGGTCATTGAGGCATTATGAATGAATAAAAATTCATATCAATATCACATTTAAGGCATCATCCAACCTTTACATTATGTGTAAAGTGTTCATAATGTTTGTTTAAGGGTCATCGAGGCATCCAAACACTTGAAACATTTATGGGACAAATAATATCCATCAATTCCTTTCGGGTCATCGAGGCATCATAATAATTTCAAAACTCAGGCTCATATATCATATGGGTCATAGAGGCATCCAAACACTTGCAACATTTATGGGACAAATAATATCCATCAATTCCTTTTGGGTCATCGAGCATCATAATAATTTCAAAACTCAAGCTCATATATCATATCTGAGTGACAATTCATAGTCTAGAATTGCACACAAGATCATAATATCACCAAATCATCCCAATTCCCAACATTTACAAAATGTAGTTTTCTTTAAAATCACAGAGGCATCTCAACATTTACAAAATTTAATGGGACAAATACTATCCATCAATTCCTTTCGGGTCATCGAGGCATCATAATAATTTCAAAACTCAGGCTCATGTATCATATTTGAGTGACAATTCATAGTCTAGAATTGCACTCAAGATCATAAAATCACCGAGGCATTCCATCATTTACAAAATGTAGTTTTCTTTAAAATCACTGAGGCATCCCAACATTTTAAAAATTTAATGGGACAAATAATATCCGTCAATTCTTTTCGGGTCATCGAGGCATCATAATAATTTCAAAACTCAGGCTCATTCATCATATCTGAGTGACAATTCATAGTCTAGAATTGCACTCAAGATCATAAAATCACCGAGGCTTCCCAACATTTACAAAATTTAAGGAGCAAAAATAATATCCGTCAATTCTTTTCGGGTCATCGAGGCATCATAATAATTTCTGAACTCAGGCTCATTCATCATATCTGAGTGACAATTCATAGTCTAGAATTGCACTCAAGATCATTAAATCACCGAGGCATCCCAACATCTACAAAATGCAGTTTTCTGTAAAATCACTGAAGCATCCCAATTTAAGTAGCAAAAATAATATGCATAGTTTCATACCATTGGACTTAGATTATATCATCCCTTTTCAAATTACAAAAAATTGATTTCAACTCATAGAGGCAATCACAGTATAGAATTCAATTAAAGTCATAAAAGATCTCATCCAACTTCTACATTATGAATAGTGTCCACAATCGCCCTAACCGTTTCAACATTTAGGCTCATATATTGTGAAAAAGAAAATGATGTTGCAGCGTTTTCACACATCTATAGGGTTTGTATATAACCAAACCTGTCAAAATTGTATAGGGTTGTTGTTGTTGTTAAAGCAGAAGATTGAAGGTTGTTGAATAAGCAAAAATGAAAGAATGGCTAGCCTAACAACAAAATTCTCAACATATACCAATTGAATAGGGTTTATGAAAATTCAAGAATCAAAACCTGAAGATCAAGATAAAGTTAGAAATGTACCGTTGAAGATGAAAGGGACAGAACAGAGCGTCAATTTCTTGTTTTCTTGAAGAAAAAAGAATCAGGCAACGCGACGAAAAGATTCCACCAACACGTCATGACCATTGATATTCAGGTTTTGATTCTTGTTTCCTGAATTATTTTGCAACGAGCGTGTTTGGTATTTATAGCTTTTTTCTCTTGGGCTTTTGATTTTAATGGCATGTTGAGCCCTAATTCTAAATATTATTATTTCTTACTTTTTATATACACACCCGCCGTTTCTTTTTGTTTTAGTGTAAGTAATTACTTAGATTTTTTTGTTTTTTTTATTCGACTTAACTATATTTTTACTTTCTAGTTATTATTAAGGGTCCGTTTGATGGTCAGGACAGGGAGACAGGGTATGATACATTAATCGTATCCTGCTTAAATCTCATGTTTGATGCACCAAAGGGATAAGATAAAATAAACCATTTTTCTATCCTATCTTGACTTTCCTTTGTAATTTCTATCCTGAGTATAGGCTGGGTTAGAAATTATCATGATGGGATTAGTAGATCATTCCTTATTTATTATCTTAATATTCTACCATTTTTAAAATATTGTCATTTTTAAAATAATGATAGCATGTATTTTCTATTATAATAAATAACATGCCATTTTTACAATTTTAATTAATTATGAGAGCAATTTTTTTATTTAATTATAATGATATCCTGTTTGTTATCATGTGCGTATCAAACACATGGTAGGATTAATGTTTATTATGTCCTTATCATATCCTATCTCTATCCAGTTTTATATCATATCTTATCTCTATCTTATCTTGACCATCAAACGGATCCTTAGTACTAGCGGAAAGACGGGCACCATCATGCCCGTCTGTCCGCTCTTTCTACTGCACTAACGTATGTGATTATTTTATTATGTTTGTTTGTATAATTTTCATTAAAAAATTTTAATTTTTAAATATTACGAGAATTATTGATATATTGATTTACAAACAAAATATTGTCAAGACATATAACAAAATTAACTGTGTGAACCCTACTTATTAATATTTAATATAGGGCTAACAAATTTTTTATAAAATATTTTGAGTCCTAATCTTTTTTTAGAGGATTTAAAGTTCAATCTTTAATATTATTTTTTGCTCACGTTTGTTACTAACCTTTTTTTAGAGGATTTCAAGTCCAATCTTTAACATTATATTTTGCTCACGTTTTTTACTAATATTTTTATTAGAAGATTTAAAGTCCAATCTTTAACATTATATTTTGCTCACGTTTGCTACTAATCTTTTTTTTAGAGTATTTAAAGTCTAATCTTTAACATTATTATTTTTTGCTCACGTTTGTTACTAATCTTCTTTTTAGAGGATTTAAAGTCCAATCTTTAACATTATTTTTTGGTCACATTTGTTACTAATCTTTTTTTAGAGGATTTAAAGTTCAATCTTTAACAATATTTTTTGCTCACGTTTGTTATTAATCTTTTTTTAGAGGATTTAATGTCAAATCTTTAACAATATTTTTTGCTCACATTTGTTACTAATCTCTTTTTAGAGGATTTAAAGTCCAATCTTTAACATTATTTATTGCTCACGTTTGTTATAAATATTTTTGTAGAGGATTTAAAGTCCAATCTTTACCATTATTTTTTCACACATTTGTTACAATTGATCAAAGGCTAAGGAAGAGTAACTTATATCAATAAAATAATAAATTAATATGGAAATACTGTTTTTTGTGGAAGTAATAAAATAATATGGAAATACTGTTTTTTGTGGAAGGGATATGAAAATACTTGGCAATCTTTGTCGGTTGTATTGAGGGGAACAACACAGATGTACAACATAAAATCGGCTGATAAAAAAGTAACATGAGTTTTTGTTTTGTGCTAGTTTTTTGTGAGTTTGATCTGTGGTTAACGGAGGTAAAAGAGGGTTAACGGGGAGAATTAGTGACATGGATTAGTAATCCACGTGTTATTTTATAATTGGTTAACTGTAAAAACAATTCATAAGGAATTGTGCGTAAGTTTTCTCCTTTAATTAAATTTATTATTATCTATTTGTTACATGTGTTATTTGTATTTAAAATTAAAATTAAAAATTAAGGGTATTTTTGGTTTTGGAAAGAAAATTCCAACCCAAAAGTGTGCTGAAAGGGGTAGTTTTCTTTATATATAGTATAGATGACATAAATGAAAATGACAATTTATAGAGACATAATACAAATTGTCAAGAATTGGACACATTTTATTATTTCATCAAGAATTCATAATATATTTAAATTAACATAATATTTATTATAGGAAATTATTTGAGCAAGAATTCATAAGAACCGGCTACTTTTTTTATTTATTGTTGTTTATATAACAATTACTTTTGTGCAAAATGGATTTGAGGAATCGAAAACATTTGAAATGATTTTGCATCTCAACATGCTCGGAGAAACCGCAATCTTATGACTTTTTGATAAAAGCGAACCTTTTTTTTTGTTGATATTTTGTAAAACAATCGTAGATTATCGATTGTATCTATATCTATCCTAGTTTTATTAGGGATGGTTTATTTAGATATGTTATACGTTTGATATGTTTACATATCGTTTTACTTAACTTTGTTGGATTTACAATGTTTTGGATGTCAGTATAGTTGAGATTTCAAAACATTTTATTATGGTAACTTTGGGTTTCAACATAGTTCACATGTATCCTAAAAAAAAACATAGTTGCGATGTCAACCACCATAATTAATGTGTATTGCATTCATCGTTTATCAGAGAAAATAATTATGAAGTATTATTTAAAGGCCCTTTTACTCAAACTTGGCGTAAGACCCATAAAATGATAGGAACGGTCCTGATTTATTTTTATTTTATTTTTTGAAAGAGAAACTGTCCTGAATTATTTATTTATATAATCTAAAATTATTAAATTTTACGAGCATCTGATTAAATCATCTTCTTTAAGTGACCTCATACTTCCTTGCAACATAACAAGGGCGAATATTCCTCGAGTTGTTGAATGAAATTCAGCCACACTGGCAGAGTTCAGGGTTGTCCGACAACAACCATTGCCCATTCTTCTTTTAGATGTCGATATTTCCTTACACATAGAGAAATCTCGATGATTTGAGTTTGCTTCGCACCTTGCCCAACTTTTTGGATAAATCGTGGATTCGTACAAATCTATTTTCGAGTTGTTGGATATCACACCAAAAACAACAATTTACATATATTTGATAAATATGCTTGACAGTAATATATATTTTATAATAATCAATTAGATATATGATCAACCGTGCATCGCACGGGATGAAAACTAGTTCAATACATATGTTTTTAAATTTTAATCTTTTTGAAAAAATACATCGTCAATGAAAAATAAGTTATAGAGTTACACGAAAATAGAGAATCAGTTTACAAGTTTCCTATGATTATGGTTTACGTAAATCTCGCTAGCTTTGTTTCTTTATTATATACTGATCTCTATATCACCGCCTCTCAAACAAAACACAAACCCTCATTCTACTCTTACCGTAAAAAACCCTAATATTCCTATATCGTACCTAATGAATATCAACAGAGGAGACACAAGCAAGGCTTGTGCATCCTGCAAATTCCAAAGAAGAAAATGTTCAAAAGATTGTCTTCTAGCTCCTTATTTTCCTGCTGATAAACCACAAGTGTTCGGCAACGCTCATCGTTTGTTCGGTGTTTCCAACGTATTGAAGATATTAAAGCAAGTTAAGGAAGAATATAGAGATGAAGCAATGAAATCAATTATTTTTGAGTCGGATATGCGTGCTCAATTCCCTGTTGGTGGATGTCTTGATGTTATTATGATGTATTATGGTATGATCAATGACTCTGAGCAAGAACTAGATCGTGTTAAATTGTTACTAGATCATTGTAAGCTAAATTACCCTTTGCAACAACAAAATCTTGAACCCTACTTATCAATTGATCATTCTTCTGCTCCTTCTAGTAACACTCAAGTTCCGAATCCGTATTATGATATCCCTCATAATGTTACTATTAGCCCAAGGGTTACACAATTGATCAGTGGTGTTAGCAATAATGGTGGTGGCAATGCAATCGAAGAAAAATCTAACTTGATGGTAACACAAGGACTATTCCATTGTGAAGAATTATTGGACCTTAATGGTAGTACAAATTTTGATATAAGGGAAAAGGAGAAAATATCAGATGCTGATAAAGTAGTAACTGAGGTACATATTTGTTCTTTTAATTTTAATTATTATTATTTTTTGGGTAAAATTTTATTTATTTTCATTTATGTTCTTATACAAGTATATGTTATGAGCTTGTCGTTCTATGAGTAAATTTCTTATATAAATATGTCCTCATTAATTACATATCTTTAATCAACATAGGTTATAAGAATTCATTTTGCTTTTGTTTTGCGAGTAAATATCTCACACGATATGTCCTTCATTAACACCTTCACTGTAGTTAAGGAGTGACACAATAAGAAGGCTTAGGGTTTTATCCTCATACACAACATAACATCAAATGATGTTTAAGCATTGTCACAAATCAACACGAGTTTTGGATTCTATTGTCATGAAAATCTGCAGACATGTACCTTTCAGCCATGCACACCCTCTTCCATAATAAAAACTTCCGCAACACGTTTTGCGATTCAAAGAATCAATATAAAAATTAAGAGATCAATCTGAAACAATTTTGGTGAGCTAGTTCCAGGGGCGGATCCAGACATTTAGTACAGTGGGGCTAAAATTGTTAAAAGAACATCTCTTTATATATAAGTTATAAAGACGGTATCATTAACTTATTGCAAATTTTAATAACTTTAAATATAAGTTCTTCTCATCCCTCATTCCTTATTTCTTGTAATTATTTTTTGATATCATTAACAAGTGACAAAACATTCAAAAGATCTTATTTTTAACATGTGTTTTATTTATTAAAAAAAAAATTAAGAAAATTTCATGTGGGGCTTTAGCCGCATAGGCTACAAGTGCATCCACCTAAACGGATGATAAGATTGAACTCCTCATATAACACGGTTCTTGGGTTGGGTCGGATGCCGAGTTTTGAAAAAAAAAATCAATATGAAGAAAGAATTCCAACTTAAAGGATGGTAGACATATTTTTCGCTACAAACTACCCTACTTTCCTTGTTACATCAAAACTAATCAAATTAGGGGCTGTGATCAAACTCAAATATATGAAGTAGTTTGAATGTTATAAGCTTTTTTTCCTTAACACATTGTGTTTTATTTCATCTTGTGCCTGACCCATTTTTTGATCATACTCGACATTCTAACATCTCTCTTATTTGGGTTGATACATCACATTGAATTTAGTTTTGCGTCCTTTTATTTCACATAATTAATGTACTAACTCATGAATTTCAAGTACATTTTATTTGTTGCGTGAGAGTAGTTTTTTATAAGTTCTATATATGGAGATTATTTAGTTTTAGTGTATGTGCTTTATACTCATTATTTGTTATATTTTATTCTTAACTTTTAGTTAATGTAAAATTGAAATTGAATTATATAATAATGAATTATATAAAATATATTTGATGACTTTAATTTTCATTGCAGATGAAACCAATTGCTAAATGATCGGCTGATGAATGTCTTTGGAATGGAAACAAGTGCTTGGTCTTTAAGTGAGCAAATCAATTGATTTGTAGCTTTTAGCACTTAAAATTTTTGGTCTTTGCCTTGTGAATATAAGTTCTTTTATTTAGCAGGAAAATGTTAGCAATTGAAATTGAAACCCAAGACCTCTTAATATCTATGTTTTTATGATTAATTGATCAACATTAGATTATGTTATTTCAGGATTCAAAAAATCAAAGCATACTTTCATTCTTTCTTGGTGTCGTGTATATATTATTATTATTATTATTATATACAAGAATTCAACTTGTTACATTAAAAGAAATACATATGACAAAGCGACATCTATAAATTATTTAAAGAATTGTTCTATTGCTATGGAAGAGGCTTTCATTGAGGTAGTGTCCAAAAAAAACAAGAAGTAAAAGAGTTTTCTAGTTTATTTTACCCGCTTTAGGGGTAGGCTTTCAGATTGATATGCACTCTCTTTTGGGTTATGTTTCTTTGGTTGTTCCTTTTATTTTAATCTTGATTTTTTTTCTTGCTTGTTAGCTTTTACCGTTTGATAAAGTTTTGTTTTATGTCCCCTTCACATTTTTTTTAATCTCCATTTTATATATAATTAGGGTGTTGTAGTTGGTTCTTCTTCTGCACCTCATTTGCCAAAATAAAAATTAAAATACATGACAAGTTAAAGTCATTGTATGTCTCAAAAAAAGAAGTTAGAGTCATTGAAAGTTACTGTATAGTTAGACTTAAGCTCTACTGTTTGGCAACGCCTAACTACTAACGTATGGCGATAACTTATACGAGATAATGTAGAGCATGTAAGTTTGTGTGTCAAGAAAATGAGTGTTTAATAACGATTAGTCTCTCAAAAGTTTATAACTTTTTCCACTAACTTATTGTTATTTTTCGGACCCATAAACCTAATAGCTTAAGGTTTTAGGTTAAAGTGTGGTGTCCAAACTAACTTTTATGATTGTTTTCGAATATGCTCATGACCCAACAATTTGGACATAAGATTTAATAAAGTCTCAAAGAATCTGATAATCGACTACAAGATTTCATCAAACATAATGCAGCAATATATATCAACAACCACACTTGATTTTTCTTTTTTTGCTAATAACTTTTTCATTTACTATACCACCACCTTCTTATCTTTCTGCGTTTCTTCTTCCCAAGAGGATAACACCCAATTAACAAACAAAGGGAAACCAGACACCAACAAGAAAACCAAACTCCAACCA
>Ga0228710_1005702_pt1 | contig 19231 bp, 11 predicted proteins | sample MedpolnodulmetaG_FD_177995 | JGI IMG/M metagenome (GOLD analysis project Ga0228710, IMG submission 177995) | Root nodule microbial communities from Medicago polymorpha collected in Santa Monica, California, United States - pink nodules | ecosystem: Host-associated > Plants > Roots > Nodule...
GTTTTTTAAATGTTTGTTTTTTTTTTTTTTTGTTGAAGCTATCTATGGTTTGATTCTTGTTGGAAGAACAAAGTTTATGTTTTGTTTTTTTGGTCGGCTTGTGTTTGGCAGAAGACAGATTTTGTTTGAGGTAGATGGTGTGGTAGAGAATTGGTAAAAACTGGTTTTTGTTGAGTAATATGTCATATTGAAGATAATGGTAAAATTATTGCTGTATAAAGATTGATTTTTGACAGGTTAGTGGGGTGCCCATTTTTCCTTGTCGTTTTTATGGAATTATTATGAGTCTTGGTTTTTCTTTCAACATGGTTTGGCTTGTTTTATAGCATGTTCATTTTATTAGAATAAGACAAGAGTTTTCACTTTTATTCCAAAAAAACATAATTTGAATGAAAGAAGGAAAAAAAAATCTCTGACACTGGCAAAAAACCATTTTGCATGCATAGATACTATACTACATTAGATATATGAGACTGGTTTTTGCTTTGCCATAGATATTGAATTAATTTTGAAGAGTTTTCTTGTCCAAAGGTTGTTGAATTAGACCCTACACATTAAGAAGGTCACGTTGCTGCTATTAAATTAGGTTGCGCCTACATATAGAGTTTGGAATGGAGCAACTTTGAATCTACCCAATAGAGCTAGAACGTGTTTAGTGTGAGATAAATAAAGTTTTATTATGACAATGGACCCTCAATTAAGTGCAGGTATGAATCACGTTATCTTAAGGGAATTTTAATTATGAGAATAGACACAAAGTGAATCTGTCAATTAGCATATCTTGAGAATTTTTTCAAAAGATGTGAAAATAAAACCATATATATGCGCTAATTGTCGTATTTATAATATAATTTAAGCCTTTTAATTTAGAAAACTATACATACATTTTAATTTAGAATATTTAGAAAACCGCAAGTACACTAATTGATTCACAGCTTTTGATCATAAGAAAATTTAAGCCTAAGTTAGCATAGCCTTTGAAGTTCACATCAAATTTAACTAGCATTTTATAACAGACATGGAAAGCTTATTCGAGCAAAAAGATTAAAAAAAAAACATACAACTTATTTCTTCTGAGTTATGATAAATAATTTCTAGTCGAGTCAGAAATGGATTTGATGCATTCACCAGCCACTACAGTCAGTGATCTCGCCTTTGAAAATCAGACGGTAAATTTAATGTTACTGATTTGCTGAAATCACAATGTAAATTATCTGGCTGTTTATATCAGCAGACTGTAGTGACTGCAGAAATTATTGACAGCAGCGAATCCAGTTATGTCTCATGACCCACCAGCCTAAATAAAATATCCTTGCAATTGCACATATGATACAATTTCAGGTGCATGTCAGCCACCTTAGCAAAAAGTATAAATTAATGCGTCCAAAAAAGTCAAAGATTATTTAGAAGCTCGCGGGGTTTGGAATCTTCAATCTTGTCTACTCTTATCAAAGAAAGAGAGGATGACATTACGCGCACGCAACTTCTTATTTCTGCAAATCAACATCTTATTTATGTAAATTGCACACTTTTCCTTTGTGTATTAATTTCTGAAGAGCGGCTTTAGCTTCTTCTAATGTTTCTACACTCTGCCCTTCATCAAATGATATCCTCTGAATGTTGAACTGCATAAAAGACATTAAATAATGAGAAAATGGGGCATGCAGTCGGTGTAAACTGATTTTACGTGGACATCAAATGAGAATCCAATATTTAAGTTATTTTAAAATGTGGTTACAAAGTGGATTTACTTAGCAATTGACGAGTTCTCATTGGATATCAGTGTAAAACTAATTTACACTGACAACACATCTCTTTTAAACTCTTAAATAATTGTAATAAAATAAACAGCAGCCACTTGTATTAGATAGTCAAACTAACAGTTAAAACAAAAAGCTTACCTGAGCCCCTTGACGGACTCTAATATCAGTCCCTTTGCTGTCGATAGATATGAGTGCTGCGTCATCTACCTCAATCTCATTAGATAGCAGTTTCTTCAGGGGCTTTGAGAATATGGCATTGAGTTCCTATTGTTTCAAAAATAAAACCAAGCAATGAATTGTTATAACTTTGTTAGAGATATACTTGTGTAGCTCAGTATGATAGTCATTTGTTTTGTTATTGAAGCTGTTATCGTCTGTTGCATCAGTTTCTGATGGTTAAAAGTTTAGAGATGATTAGCTGTAGTAAGTTATAACTTGTAACAGTTGTTTCCAACTGTAGATTAGCCCCTATTAATGCAAGAACTACAACAGAGGTCAATATAATATGAAATACAGAGTTTCTCAGGGATTGCTCTTTGGTAGTCTGGCTTGTTCCTCAAGTTCACTTTCTCAGTTTCCCACACTTTCCTCTATTTCCTCACTGAGTCACTGATCCTCAGATTCTTTTACTCAAGGACAAGTTTTAGATAATCATATAAACAAGTATCTAAATGATGCAATGTTGATGCACAAAATTTGACCGAAACAGCTAGACTCGAAAAACAACCTAAGTTTGGTTTGAATGTTATTTTCTGGGAGGGGAGAAATAACTAACAAGGATAGGACTCAAGAAAACTATTCTTTTTTATCTACATTACTTAGGACATTAGTGAATAAAAGGAAAGAAGTAAGGACTAACTAGTAAACTAATATCCATCCTGAGTGAAGTACGTTAATGTCCATAATATTCTTCTAAATGGGGAAAGAAAGAAATAATTTGAGTCAGAATTCAGAAAATTTACCTTCAGATACTGCTCACCACCATCAACTGCAATCTTATCTGGTTGAAGGGTTTCATATTCCTTTACATCCACCCAAGCAACAGTACCAAAGCCTCCAATGAAATATATGTCACTGCCAAGGATAAAAAATGATTGAATTAGGTATGCAAGTTTCGGTACCGAACAATAAGAAGAATTTGTATTCCCAATTCTGCATGGATTCTATGGTTCATGAGTGCTGTATATTATATCATAAGGAACTAATATAATTTTTGTGGGAAGTTTCAAAGGAAAGCAAAAAGTCCTGCATATGCTCTTGATGCTTCACCAAACCCCAAAAATATGATTGTTTCGTGACTAACTGAAACAACTGTTTCTTTTGTCAAACTCTACCATAATGAGCTCTTTATTGACAAATATAAACTAGGCCAAAGTAAAATGCCCCAAAATGAGTTTGCATATAAGATGATTTCTTCAACACAACATTGCTGGAAAGAAGTCAACCTTATATTCTGCATCCTAAAATAGTAGAAGTTGCCCCACTGTTGAGAAGGACCTTGCTGGTGCTTTGCAATGTACTGCTTATGCGCCCATTCCTGTTGGTACAAATTGATATTATGATATGCACAAATAAATCTCAGTCAGAAATATAAAGTGTACCTTTTCTGACCCACAAGAATAAATTTATCAGTCAATAACCTGTTGATCTTCTGGAAGTGGATAAACATCCCCAAAAATAGTTACTCTTGCATTGGACAAACCACTCCATCCAGGAATCTGATAAACATAACTGTCAATAAAACTCAGATGGAGAAAAACAAGAACGACAATAAAAAAACTCAGAAGGGAAGTATCAAATAGCCAACCTGAACAACAAGAGTGCATCTTGGGTCAGCCAACAAATTCCTTGTGTGAATTGCTAGAGGAGAAAAAGAGAATATTGGATCTGCAAATCAAGAACACAAGGCATGTTTCATACTTCATAGATAAACACAATGAACAAACAAGTAAACTATAATAGTTCAGGAAGCCCTGTCGATCTATAACCAACCAAATAAGGTAGCGAACAGCATGAAACAGATTTCAGAAATGAATAAATTACGTAATGGAGAGGAACAAATGGAACCATCAAATTGGCACATCCAGGGGAACTTTAGAATGCAAGAATCTTGAGGTGGACTGTCAATTTTCATCTTTTTTTTTTTTGGGTACATTTATGCCGTATCACTATCATTGATTGTCATTTGGATTGGAACTTGATGAAACCCAATACCCCCACATGCTATTCAAATCATATACTGATAGTATGTGTTTATGATAGAAATGAAGATAGGTTGAATGGGTATAGTGGGAAGCATATGGGTGAAAGAAGAGGCAGGAGAGGAACTAAAGAAGATGGGAAAGTAAAAGTATACCCACTGCAGAAAAGATGCCATGGGAAAGTTTGTTAGAAGAGAATGAGAAATGGGGAGTCCGTAACGTGGATGGCTATTACATGATGTGTGAAGATACCAGAACAAGTGATGGTAAAAATCACTGCTTCAAAAACCTAACTTGACCATCTCTTGGCATAGTGGTATTGGCTTGGGACCTGGGAGTGTGCTCCTCATCAAGGTCTCAGGTTCGATTCTCTCTGGTGCCAATTTGAGTGGGCTAATTTAGCTTCTTCAAAAAAAAAAAAAACTTGACCATCTAGAACTGATCAAGTGTTCCATTCATTTAGCCTAAAACAACCCAATATCAAAACCAGTAGAATTGGTGCAAAACCGGTGATGAAGAGCTAGTTTGAACCATCCAAGACAATTTATAAAGGCCAATACACGTGAGTTTTCATAATTGGTTTTTCTTTATCTCACAAATCATATAGTATGGCCGTTTTATGTTAATTTAAAATTTGATTTAACTTAAATTATAAACATTTATGCTAATATATTAGGTGTATATAATATTAAAAATATATATTAATTATCACTGTTTGGACCAGAGTTGAACTATTCAACTGTGAAACAGTGCCTTTATCAGTTCAATGGCCAGATCGGTTTTTCTAATATTGGCAAAAATGAAGGGGAAGGAAGATAGAAAGAGATAGGGGATGAAAGGCTTGGCCAGGCTTGAGTATCCTGCTCGGGTGCAAAATCCCCATTGTATGTTGTTTTCTTTTGCATTCAAGTTTACACAGAGGGGTTCGACTAGTAAGTTGTTTAAAATTTGTAAGACCGCCTACTTTCTACCTAAATCTCCAGCTCTTATCATATTCTCATTGTTTTCTGAGCAAGAATCAAACCTAGGTTGGAATCATCTGTATTCTGTAATCAGGCCCAATTTACAACTACTTAACTATCTCCACATTCATTAACTTGGTAACCAAATAGTAGAATTACGAGAACCGGCTATCAAGAATGTTAAATATCTGGCACCTTGGACCAGCGGACCACAACTCCCAACTTAATCTCCTATTAATATCATTCAAACCAAGGATATACAGCCAATAACTAAATCCATACTGCATAAAATATTCAAAAGTGAATAGGAAAGTCAAATCAAGCAAATGAAGAATTATCAACTTACGGCCCATCGAATCCGGCGCAAAATCAACTAAAGAACCAAATGGATATCCTTCTCGTCGGTGGTGCATACGAGACATTACAGAGCAAAGATGAGCAAATCTGGCCTGAATTATTCAAGGAAAGAACATTTGAAAATCAATAAAGGTAATCCAAGAATGAACTCAGTGTCAGGTGCAGTTTTACTGCAGAATATATACAATAATCACCACCTTACCTGCTCCATCAAATTGCGAACTGCCAAAGCTGGTCGGGGCAAACCATGAGCTGAGGTTGCACTCTGGACACCACCAGAAATCGGAGTTCTGAAAAGTCCAGCCCTGGTACCGCCACCTGACCCACTTCCTCCTGGAGTCGTAATAGTTGACCATGACATGCCCGTTTGTATTGGCTCATGATGTGTATCATCAACATCAATACTCTCAGAATGGCTTAAATTTTCCTTCATAAGCATAAACCCAACTAAGTCAATCAAATGTGAATGATAAACATATTATTTGATCATCTATAACAACAAACCAATTACCAATCATAAACCCTATTGTTATGCATCATTAAATTTTCCATTAACCATGTAATTAAAGTATGTGTGTTTGATTCTGTGATAGTGAGAATAGATTATGTAAAATAGTTTGAGTATTAAGGGGTTTATGCTTGGTTACATTCACATAAAAGTTAGTTGAACAATAAATTTGAGAAAATCACATTTAGAGACAAAAGTTGATCCCCCAATCCCAATTTTGGGATCAAACAGCGGCCAAAATATGTCCCCAATATATCAAATAGCGACCATCCTGAATCCCAAAATCTGGATATCTTATTTTTGGGGTTAGCCGCTCCAGTCTGCAATCCAGGGTTGACAACATAGCGTAAAATTAAGCTGAACAGTACATCCGAGGCTATAAATCAATTTTGAAGGCAAAAGCTCAAATTTTCAGCATCAAACAGGCAAAATTAATTCTACTAAAAAACACTCACACACATCCAAATCAATTTTTCCCTCTCAAAATTGAAACAAACATGCACTCACAAATGACAGCTTCAAATTAGAATTCATTCTAGCTCTAAATGAAAAAACAATTATACTCAACAACACTGGTGCATGTTTAGTTCCACTTTTGGATGAACCAAAATTGATTATAAAAATTAGCATTGATTTTTCCTCTAAAAATTGTAGCTTTTGATTATTACATGAACTTAAACTCACTTTCACACATGCATCTATTGAAACATAAATCACATTTCAATTGAATTCAATCAAAATCAGTTTTTATTACAGCGAAACGAAACACAACGAAAAAAGTCAAAATCAAATTTTTATGTGACTGAAATCACAAAAAAAAAATATGAATCGAAACCTGAGATTGAGAAGGTAGAGCAGGGGAGGTATTGAGTTCACCACCTTCTTCGGTTGGAAAAGCAGAGACACGAAGAGGAGCTGCAACCAATGAGTGTGAGGAGTTTGAAGGTTGGAGTTGATTGATTTTCAGGAAGGCAGGTCGCGGTGTAACTCCGCCGCCGCCGGCGACGGTGACGGAAGAAGGAGCGCGGTGGTGGTGGTGGTGGTGGAGGGAATGAGTTGAGGAGAGAGATTCCATTGGATTGGATTGGATTGGATTCCGTTATATGATGAAAAGAGAGTTTTCTTTTTCTCAGTCAGGTTTTTGGGTTTTGAAGGTAAACCCCATTAACGTTGAGAAATAATAAAGAATATATACACTTTTGCTCTTTTTTTAATATTATATTATTCTTATTCCTATTCTGATTTTTGATAGGGGTGAGTGAATGACTTAGAAGTGACTAGGATACTCAGATTGGCATTCACACGTATACAATGTATTTATTCAACAAAATAAAACAAAGAAGAAAGATTTCCTAAAAAAAAAAAAAAGATCAAACGTATTATTACTTTCTCATATCCTTATTATTTTAAGAAAATTCAAAAATCAAATAAGTAACCAATTCAAGAATGAATTTATTCTATTCATTAAGTCATTTCATTAAAAAAAATAATTTAAAAAAGCTAAAATGGAATATATTACCAACAAAAAAGTGTCTTTCCTAGCACAAGGTGTGCTAAGGAGAAGACAACAAAGTAACAAAGTATTTAATACAAATCATGTACAAAAAACAAAACAAGAAAGAAATAACTATTAACTTATGCCAACATGGTGAAAGGACTAAGCCACCAACCATGGTAATTGAAGGGAAGAGTAGGAAATTTCCCTTCAACCGCCTAAAAGCAAGAGACTTAATCTTGTCGACAACCTGTATTACTGAGCATTCTTTATCGGTGAAGATCCTATTATTTCTTTCCTTCGAAATTTTCCAAATCGAAGCAAACCAAATGACCTGAATGATCGAACGACGCACCTTAGAAACATCACCGCTATAACTAAATTGATTAAAATGGTCCAACACATTATAAGGATGACCGCACCAATGCCAAGCTACTTATAAATAAAGTGCCAAATAGACCCAAAAACATTACAATGTAAAAATAAATTATGGGATGATTCTTCTAAACCACATCCAGCCACACACATCCTGGAATCATTATCAATGACACCGCGATGAAATAGATTGTCTTTTGTTGGCAACCTGTCTCGAAATAACCGCCAAGCGGACAACACAACCTTAAGAGGGACATCCTTATGCCAAAGAGAGGAAACAACCACCGGTTGCGCAATAGGATGTTGAGTTGTCAGGAAATTATAGGCACTACGAACAATGAAAGTTTTAGATGAATCCAATGTCCATAGCCAGCTGTCATCTTTGTCAACCTGTAAAATAACATTATGAATTAATAATGTAAGTTCTCCCCCGACCTCCTCCTCCCATGCAAACAACCTCCTCTTCCACCCCCACGCCTCTCCCTCCTCCCCCCACCCTAACTGACACATATCAAACACAGATTTGTCTTTAAACAACGACAAGTCATATAAAGTGCTAAACCTTTCTCTAAATGACATCTCACCCATCCAAACATCAAACTAGAAAAGCGTTTGTTTCCTATTTCCCACTGAGCGACTAACATGGGCGTTAAACCACTCATCCCTACATAAGGCATGCGTATCACGCCACCATAATGAAGCCTCACGCCACCCCCCTTCATCCGCCCTCCCTCTACACCATACCTTGCCGACAACACTCTAAACCATAAACTCTCAGTATCCTCCAACAACCTCCACCCCCATTTCCCTAACAATGTTAAATTAAACTCCCTAATTTTCCTTACCCCTAAACCACCAACCTCCTTACTGCTGCAAACAGTTTTCCAATCCACCCAAGTAATTTTCCTGTGGTCATCACTCCACCCAAGTCATTTCATTAATGATAATGATCATAGGATTATCAAACAAGAATATTTGTGATCATATTCGTAGAGATTCTATCATAAATGATTTAGGATGATTCAAGAATCTTCTATCATTATTCAAGATATTATTTCGGCCAATAGAAATCAAACAAAAAATAAATAACTTTGAAAAAGGTCTCTCGCGTTCTTAACATAACATTCTTGTCATTCATGCTAAAATATTAGAATGTTCGCAAGAGAATATAATGTTATGATGGTTAAGAATGTTTCCCACTAAAGGACAAAGTACAGAGATAAAGTAAACTGGTAAAGGATATTCAAAAGATGAACCATAAAGTTTTGCTGTTATATCCTAAAGAAATATCTGTTATATCCTAAAGAAATATATTTTTCATGATATCCATTATGGGCCTTTACATTAAGAAGAAAAGATTCAACAACAAGGCGTTTTCAATTTCGATCCTTAAATAAAGAAGTAAAAAAATCTATCTCAAGAAGATTGGTGCAGATCAATCTGGTCATACCAAAAGAGAATGATATGACATCAACAATCATATCAATCACGTCCTAACAACTAAATTGCACCATACTTCAAGAGAGAGTTATATAGATTTGTTAACATCTTGGAAAACGTGTCCAACGATTATAAATAGTTTTATGATGTGGCATTTATGCACACATATTCTATGAGCTTGTTCCCACGATCATATATCAACAACATCCAAAGGAGAATGTTCTGGACAAGAAAAATGTTATGGACAAAATTGCACTATAGTTTACGAGATAGTTGCAAAAAGTTGTTGACACCTTGGAAAACATGTCCAATAGCTATAATTATTTTTTAACTTGGCCTCCAAGCTTCTCATCATCTCTAAATACAATAAAGTTTAGAAGATCAAAGAGTTCAATCTACATTGTATATCGAACTTGTTCTAAAAAGCTCAAGTCATAAACTCTTTATTAATCAAGAAAACTCCAAGCTCTTCAATATATCTTTGAATCATATATATATATATATATTATGAGTTTGTCGTAAGTCATCTCAAACACGAGTTGAGAAGTCATTGAAGCTAAAGAGATTGATCTTCAATCATAATCCCCTTTCAAGTGAAAATATCATTATCTCTTCATCTTTAACTCACTTAAGCTCATAACATATTTGTGGATCACATATTCTGAATGTGTTCATATCATCACACTCTCAAACACGAGTTAAATGTAAATTAGATCCCAAACACAATCATACTCATTGTAATTTTCTCAAGTATATCTTTTATGTTAGAATGAGAGGCATTTTGTAAAAATCCTTTATAGGTTAAAAGGTGATTGTAAAATCCTTTGTAGGTTCAAAGGTGATTGTAAAAAATCCTTTCTAGATTGAAGGGTCAACGATTGTACTTGATCAAGGATTCATCAAGAGAAAAGTTTAAAGTAGAACGTTCTAGACCGAAGAGAATATTCTGGCTCAAAGCACTATGGTGAAAATCTGATAGTTTTGATGATTCGACTAACCAACATTGAGGAACTAGTATACTTCTTGTATATGATCTCTCTAACTCTACTCCTTACTTCCAGTCTACACAAGTCACACTACACTTACACTTAGGGTATTTTTATTAAATAATATTTATATTACTAAGCATATTTTAGAACATTCTCTACAAGAGAAGGTTCTCTAATAACTTGATTGTTCCTCCAAGTCCAAACTTGAGAAACATATTTAAGTATATGATTGAATTTTAAAAGGATCACAATTTAGATTCTTCATTTCTTATGACTATTTCTTCCACTTCATATATAAGTGATCATTAAAAAAACATTTCGCACTATCAACATCATACACCTCAGGTTCAACAACATTGTGTTCAACAATGTCCGGACTCCAATCAATGGGAGATTCACCAATGTTTGGTTTGGATTCAGCGAGAGGTTCAACCATAACTACAAATATATCACAAAACAAAACCAAAAACAATAAATTAAAACATATACACATAATAGAATATTCAATAAAACAGTGCAGGTTTTCCAATGCAAATGGTCGGTGGTTACGTTCTGATCCTGGATCGGTTTGTAACTATTGATAGTGTTGGCTCTGGTTTAAGAAGAAAAAAAGACAACGTAATTGGTTTGAAAGATATACTATATATATTTTTTTATACCAAATGAGTGTAGAAGGTCTTTATAAATCTAACAATGGTAATTTGAGGCACAAATTTCCCAAAAAGATTTGAATTTCTTATGAAAATAAAAGGTAGGGTGTTGAAGAAGTCTAGTTTCAGAAATGTGGTACCTTATACACGTATGACATAGATCAGTTCGTAAAACCTGAAACCCACCGTTTGGAATATAAATCCCGATAGGATCGGTTCGTAAGACCAAATGAAGGTATTTTAGAAAATTTGAGGGACCTGTGTTTAAATGAAGGGGTCTATAGAGCAATTTCCAATGTTAGATAGCACTGACCCAATAGTAAGGTCTTGTTACAAGTGCAATTATGGCCCAAATAACGTTAGGCAAGCAGATCCATTTTATATATTAAAAGTTGTTTTTTATAGTTAATTAAGTTTTTAGTCCCTATAAATATTCATAGTTTTGTTCTTAGTTACTACAAAATAAAATCACACTTTTTAGTCCCTATAAAAATTTTCATCAGCATTTTTAGTCCCTATAAATTTTTCCATCAGTACTTTTAGTCCCTATAAAAAATTTCCAGCAACAGTTTTGGTCCCTAAAATGCTTAAGGAAAATGTCACAGGGACTAAAAAGTGTGATTTTATTTTGTAGAGACTAAAAGCAAAATTGTGAATATTTATAAGGACTAAAATCTTAATTAGATGATAGAGTAATTTTTTTCTTCGTTCGAGTTTGAACTAAACTACGTCTTTAATGCTTAGCTCAAATTAGTCGAGCTACCCAACCCCAATTAATTATATAAAGCAAAACAAAAATTGGGGGTGAGCGGTCACAAAAGCTCTATTTTCTTCTCCTTCATCCACCAAAGAGAAATGGTTTTGGGTCAAATTGACCCAAAATCACCCCTCTAACTCATTTTTCTATTTCCCTTTTATTGAAATAAGTGATTTTCACATCTATTTCGTTTTTTCTTTTGCGATCTCGTCGTCTTAGTGCGACGTTGTTTTATTCGTCGTCTTTGTGCGACGTTGTTTGTCTTTTTTGTTTCGTTCAGGTATTTGTTCGATTTAGATTGTCATATTAGCTTTGATCTAGTGCAAATCAAATCAATGACTTTGGAGTTGTCAACGTTGTAGATCCGAACACATGGGTATTCCGGAGACTTAAATATAGTCATATATGTGTAGGCTTTGGTACTTTGCCGTTTTATGCGATTAACATGGATGTTGTGAGTTTGTTCACACAATCATCATTTTTGCCTTTTGCCAATTTTCATTGTATCGATGTATTCTATCAATTTGAATGAATGAATATCGTTTATTTTTGTAAAAAAATAAAATTGGGGAGTCTAGATGTAAGATTATTTGGAGCCTCCCTTTGAACCTCTAAAATTAGTTGTATATGCTGGGGAGAAAAAGTTTTTTTTAATTATAATTTTTTAAAGAAAATATTGTAAATTTTATTTTGTTAATCCTTTATCTTCATGTGTCCCTCCTTTGTTGTGTTGTCATATTATTTATCATGTTTCTAATAGATAATTCTCGAGACTTTTTACTTAAGAAGAAGAAGATCAGAAACTACTATTTTGTACTTATACATTTCCAGTTTTATACACGATGGTTGTAAAATTCGCATGATTAATAAACCGAGCAAATTGTATTATATATTTTTATTGTAAAATTGCCATTTTATTTTTGCAATAATTTCTATAATAATGTAAATCATCCAAATGATAAAATTTAGTAATATTGCTTTCATTTCAATCAAAAAAGGTACTAACTATCCTATTCACTTTGACACCAATTAAAAAACAAAGATTTTTATTTTTTTTTTGATAAAAAAAACATCAATTAATAGTAGAATACCATTTTAGTAACTGAAAACTTGTTTATGTAAACCCCTTTTTCCATATAGCTTTTAATTAGTATATTAATTTCCAATTCCACTTTTGATACCTTCAAGTACAAGTTTTCAAAGGTTAGGTACATGTTTCAACATCCCTCACCTTTTTCTTTCTCAATCACATTCACACCCTTCTACGCTGATTTTTCACCTTACTCCTCTCACTTTTAAGCTCAGCCATTGATCCAAAACACTGCTATTAAACATACAAGTTTATTTCAAATCAATGTATCTTCCATCTTTATATTATGGACTATGCTATTTGATAAATCTTTGATTCTTTCTCACATCCACAAGACAAACATTTCAATGAGAACATCAAAATTTGCATGTCTTCTAATTGTTTCTGTTTGTTTACTATTATTTGCAACAGTTTCAAGATTGAATATTCCTAATGTTTCTTATTATGCCACAGTCGCAAATTTACAAGAACAGTACAATGATCCTAAGAAAATTCTTGTATCAAAAGGAAAAGGGCACCCTCCTGTGTTTGCATATTGGATTTTCGGCACGAAAGGAGAGAGTAAGAAGATGATGAGGTTGTTGAAAGCTATATATCATCCAAGAAATCAATACCTACTTCAACTTGATGATTGTTCATCTGACTCAGAAAGAATGGATTTAGCTCTTTATATTAAATCTCATATGGTTTTTGAAGAATTTGGAAATGTGAATGTTGTTGGAAAGAGTTATGGTATCAATAAGATGGGATCTTCTTCACTTTCTGCTTCTTTACATGCTGCTGCTTTACTTCTTAAAGTGAACTCAGATTGGGATTGGTTCTTCACCTTAAGTGCTTCTGATTATCCTCTCATGACTCAAGATGGTATGTTTTGTTAATGTCTATGTGTTATTGACATTTTTGTTCCAATGTTCATGATAATTTAGTTATAACTTATAAATATCCATGAGTTTTGTCCCAAATTGAAGTCAATTTAAATTTTTTGGTTAATTAAGTAAATGGTAACATTCAAAATTTCGATTTTTAGTCCCTCCAAAAGAAAAAAAAATCTTACTTTTTAGTCATCTAAAATTTTCTGTCAAAATTTTTAGATCGTGTAAAGATTTTCATCAGTATTTTTAGTTTTTGTAAAAAATTTTGTCATCATTTTTTGTCCCTAAAAATGTTACAGAAAAATGTTGCAAGATTGAAAAATGCGAATTTTTTCGTAGAGACAAAAAACGAAATTATAGATATTTATAGACATCGTTTACTTACCAACAACATAGTGATCACAGTCATATTCAAATGAGCTTTGTGCAGATATCCTTCATGCTTTCACAAACCTACCAACAAATCTCAACTTTATTCATTACACTAACAAGACACTACGTAACGAGTAAGTAATTTCCAAGTTATAAGGTTTCGATTATTTCCTTAATTATAATCCCATGTTACAATACAGTTTTAATAACACAATCATAGTGAATGTTGTAAAAAGTGGAACAATAATTTTCAAATATCTCAAACATAGTTATAAAATAGTTGATGACATGATGCAGGCAACGAAACATGAATCAAATAGTGGTAGACCCAAGTTTACATGAAGAAAAGAGTAGTTCACTTTACTTTGCTGTTGAGGCCAGAGATACTCCTGATGCTTTTAAGATATTTCGAGGTCAGTTTACTTTCAAAAACTTCCCAATTAGATATAAGATATTTGTATGAAACAAATTTGATGATTGAATATTGAGAGTTAACAATCGTTTTTAGTGTGTTTGGATTCGTGGTCAAATTAGCTAATTATGGTCAACCATCGTAATTTTGGTAAAAACTATAAATTTTAATATTCACAAAATCAAAGTAATTTTGTCAAAATCACTCTCAATCCAAATATACCCAGTCCTTTATGGTGCGTTAACACATCTTAGTTTTAATGGATTAGTCACATATTAAAAAAAAAAAATTGTATCCAATCATTAATATATGAATGTTGCTCTTTAGGCATCTAAAAAAGTTGAACGGTAGTTAATTACCTTTTGCTTCACTTTTTAAATCGGTTAAACCGATTTGAAAAGTGTCTAACGATAGTTAATGCTCGGTAAGTGCATGTGAGCAATTGCTAGGAGGATCTAGATATATCTCTTACGATGAATCAATGGTTAGTTTGTAAGATGGTACATCCTTCATGAAGGTTGCATTAACGTGAGTTTGGATGATTCTCCTTTCGGTAATCTAGGAACGCGGGTTAGGGAGGCCTTTTAAGAGATGATAATGAAGTTTGGTTACATTTGTTTTCCTTCTCGATCATGTGTTAGAGCTTCTAACTTGCTAGCAGAACTCTCAACTATTTAGGACGGCCTTCATTTGGCCCAGGATCTTGGTTATATGTCTATCATAGTCATGAACTAAAAAGATCAACAAATAGGTGATTAATAACGTTAGAAAATATCCTCTAAAAAAAATAACGTTTGAAAATTAGATATATAGGTGCATAATATCAACAAATAGATTAAAAAAATAGATTCATAATTAATTGTGTTTTTTTTGTCGAGTAGCCACTAGGCTAGAAATTCATTTTTTTAAGGTGAATAAATGTAGTGTTAGGGTTCAAATCTCAACCCCTACATATATTATTTTATGTCTATGCCAACTGAGCCACAACGACTGATTTTGGTGTTTTTGAATGGGGGAAAATGGAATACAAAATGTATAACTTATTTCTTTATGTTCAATTTTCAAACAATGGAACACATCTCTATTTTATTTTATTTTGTTTTGTTCTCTTCCATTCCATTTCCTCTCACTCCGCTCTACTCCTCGAGTTAAAATTCTCTCCATTTATATTTCTCTCCATTTCTTCTATTTGGAGAGATAAAGACACAAAAATATTTAAAAAATATAAAATAATTAATGATGAGTCAAGACCCTCTCCATTTATTTCCCTCCATTTAGACAGATAAAGACACATAAAAATTCAAAAATAATTAAGGCTAAATTATGGTCTTAGTCCCTGCAAATATGCCTCGTTTTGATTTTAGTCCCTGTAAAAAAAAAGTTTTGTTTTTGGTCCCTGCAAAATTTTTTGTTTCTGAAAATAGTCCCTCCACTAGGGACTATTTTAAAAAAACAAAAAATTTTGCAGGGACTTGTTTAAAAAACAAAATATTTTGCAGGGACCAAAAACTACAAAATGGGTCCAATCATCATGTGTCACGTATGCAAATCATCACAAAAATGGGGCCAGGGACTATTTTAAAAAACAAAAAAATTTGCAGGGACCAAAAACAATTTTTTTTTCACAGGGACTAAAACCAAAACAAGACATATTTGCAGGGACTAAGACCATATTTTAGCCAATAATTAATGATGGTGGAACCCATTTAATGATAGGACCCACCATCTATTTTTTGCATCTACCTCTCTCCAAATTGCATCTTCCATTTAATTTTATAAATGGAGATGATCTTAACCGAGAGGATGTTAACTCCACATATTATGTCTATCTTTCTTCAAATTGCAAACTCCATTTATTTTATCAAATGGAGAGGATGTTAACTCCGCTCCTCTCATTTTAGAATATCCAAACAGGACCTTTAGCATTTAATATCTTTTGGTGCATTTCATCTTCCTTTTAGGTACCACAAAAAAGATGTACCTTACATTGATTCTAAAGTAATACTTGTCTGATTCAAATTTTGTGAATAGACAAAATGTATACCGAGAGATTTTTGTCCCTTACGGAAGCATACACCAAAAGTAATTTGAGTGTATCGGTTAATATTGTGTAAACAAGTTTTAAGAAATAAATCTATGACATAACCATACATTGATATATATTCTTTCAAAAAAAAAACATTGTGAACCGTCAATATCCTATTAAGGGCTCACTGACCCTCTACAAGGGTTCAACAACCTTCTTCAAAGGCGTGCCCCCTTTGCCTTAGGCCCGAAACCACTTCTCCCGTATCTAAACAAGCGCACCTTTTAGAAAGAAGCATGACTTAGGGTTTAAGCGACTTAGGGACTAAGTCATGAAAAGATAAAGCCTAAAAAACTATAAATACACCTTAAGATCATTTTTAAGACATAACCTAAACAGATACTAAACTCTAGTTATCCATATTGTACTCATTACAAATACACATTGATATATATGACCTTGGATGATTTTTAAAAGATCTTTTATGGAATATTGTGTAAAACCTGTTTTTCATATCAATTTATAGTTGTTAATTAGTAGTAATTTCTAATGTCATTTAATTAATAGGTTCTCCTTGGATGATTCTTACAAGATCTTTTATGGAGTATTGTGTGAATGGATGGGACAATTTACCAAGAAAGCTACTAATGTTTTTCAGCAATGTAGCTTATCCTATGGAAACTTATTTCCACACAGTCCTATGTAACTCCCATGAGTTCAAAAACACCACAGTGGACAATAATCTAATTTTTAGTCTTTTTGACACTGATCCATCAGAATCTCAATTACTTGATATGTCACACTATGATACAATGATTGAAACTGGTGCTGCATTTGCACGTCCATTTGGTGAAGGTGATCTTGTTCTAGAGAAGATTGATGATTTGGCTCTTAATAGAACTTTAAATGGATTTGTTCAAGGAGAATGGTGTTCAAGTTCAAATTTAGAGATGAATAAAACTACAAAGGTTATAGAAGATGAGGAAAGTGTGTGTTTAGTATCTGGTAAGATTGATATTGTAAAGCCAGGATTGTTTGGCATCAAACTTAGAACTCTATTAGGTGAAATTGTCAATAGTGGGAGATATAGAGATTGCCAATGTCAATTGCAATTAGTGTGACAAAAAATGTCAATGTTGCTAGAATCACTTTTGATGGAGAATTCATTTTTAACCAATTTTAGGCTTGGAATTGAAGATTAATTCAACATTGCGCCAGGGACATGCATTATTATATGCAGAGGCTGAAGTTCGAACCCTGAAAAAGGTGAATTCTAGCCACTAGACTACTTGACAAAAAAATAATAATCCGAGTTTGCAATTTGTTTCCATTCAAGAGTAAATTTGCTCATTTTGGTTCTTTTCTATGTTTTTCATAAAATGTTGTATGATTTTCTAAATATTACTCAATTTAAGTTGGAGTTGAGTAATATTTGTACTTTGTGATAAGAGTAAATACTCATTTCAGTCACGAGAAAACTGTGATACTCAATTTAGTTCTTGAAAAAAATAAAACCAGTTTTACTCTATAAGAATAAAAAATTATGACAACTTAGTCTTTACTTGAACCACCATAAAAAAATGGACAGTTTGGTCATCGACAATAATATTTAAAAAGAGACAATTTGCTCCACACGAAGGAAAATGTCTCCGAATAATTTTGGCAAAATTATTCATTTGATCCCTTAGCTTAATTTTATGTAACGATTTAGCCATTTTTTTCCCATGTCATTTTAGCCATTCACTCAAGTTTTGATCAAGAGAGATAAATAGAATATACTCCATAATTTAAGCTATTTTGGTTCTTCACCCATCTTAGGATTATCTAGTAAAAGATTGTTTCACTCATAGTTCAAGTTTTCGCTTTACCAAAAAATTAGAACATATATAATTGAAATTCTTTAATTGTTTGATTTTACCTCTTAATAACTAGTCCAATTTTTAAGGTTACTTATAGAAACTTTAGCAGTGGTACTTCAACCCAGTCTGCTAGGTGGAGTAACCCAATTTCCACATTTTCTCAAGTTCATCCATTGCAGTCCATATTTTTATTGATCGTTCATACAATTTTTGAATTTTCAAAGTAGTTTTTTATTTTATTTTATGAAAGGTCAACAATGGAAACACATTTTTGTAGAAGGAAGGGGAGGAGAGAGTGTGAAACGATGGTGTGAAAAATTGTGAATGTTTGAAAGGTATTTATAGGGGAAATTTGTGAAGAATGAACTGCATAAAGTGTAACGACTCTTAATTATGAGTCAAAAGACATGTTCAAAGGGTTTTACCAACCATTAAAGCTGGTAAAACCCTTTGAAAAATGTGTTCCATGAGTTACTCTTGTCGTCCAAAACTCTAACTTGTTTCGACTTATACAATTTGAAAATTATCAAAACTTTTCAAATTATATAATCCGAAATGTTTCAATAATGGATGAAAATGAGTGCAACTTCACACTTTGTGTAGGGTGAGGGATATTTCGGATTATACAATCCGAAATAGTTCAGCGCATGATTCCAGCACCTGTTTTCATAAGTAGTAAAACCACACCAAAAAAATAATAATTGTCAACGTTTTATTTTTAAATATCGTCAGCATTGTTGATAATAATTTTCTCTTTCAGAGTTTCAAAAATTAAAAACAATAATCGTTACCATGAAGTAGAGCTGTCAAAACGGGCGGTCCGGCCCGTTTAGGCCCGGCCCGAACGGGAAACGAGCTTTTAAGGGCCGGGCTGAAAAGCCCGGTTTAAATATGGGCTCGAAAAATAGGGCCCGAGCCCGCCCTTATACGGGCTCCCGGGCTAACGGGCCAGCCCTAGCCCGTAATTTTTTTTTCCTTTTCCATTCTTTTAAGTACTGAACATATAGAACAACATAAATATACCGGACTAACGGGCCAGCCCTGGCCCGTATATGTTTTTATTCCTTCCCATTCTTTAAGGAAACAAAATTACTTAAATATAC
>Ga0228710_1005703_pt1 | contig 19227 bp, 4 predicted proteins | sample MedpolnodulmetaG_FD_177995 | JGI IMG/M metagenome (GOLD analysis project Ga0228710, IMG submission 177995) | Root nodule microbial communities from Medicago polymorpha collected in Santa Monica, California, United States - pink nodules | ecosystem: Host-associated > Plants > Roots > Nodule...
ACGAGGTTTTGATCCCTCACGGGTACGTAGGCAAAGGACACTCGTCCTTCCAAATCAATAAAAAATGTAGATAAATAGGTCTCTCTTTTTCTTTATCACTTTTAATTCCTTCTTTTAAACAAAAAAAAAGCAAGCAAGTTATAGTACAAAAGTTAAATAAAATCAAGAGGTTCCCATAGAATACTATGGATATTTAGGGTGCTAACACCTTCCCTAAATATAACTAACCCCCGAACCCTAAATCTTTTCAATATGGGGTAGTTTGAACTTTTTTTTCCCCTTTTCTTAAAAAATTAAATGTTCAGTCGTGAAATAAAATAGTGAGTCTATGCTAATAAAATAGCTTGACCTCCGAAAAATGACGCGACAAACATCATGGGATCATTTAAAGCCAATCCACGAAGATAATTTAATGCATAACTTGCATCTGTCTTTCGCAAACGCCGTTGTCTTGCTATTTGATTATATAGATCTTTCCTCCGGAAACCAATTTTATCATATCCTCCTGCTTGATTTGCAAATGAAGCATATATGCGATTGGGTAAAATACCACTTTTTAACATATTGTTCATTTGCATTATGTCTGAATCTATCATTAAGCAGTGTGAAGATAGTAGTCCACAATGTTCCTGCGGTACTAGCACATGGTTGTGTCGGTTATCGAAAACTGTAGCAGACCAGCGTTTTGTCATAATGTTTATGTGCACCCGAAACATAGCTTGACATCCACATCGAGTATTAGGTTTTTCCCGACGCTTTCTGTTCGCCTCACTTACTCCTCTTTTTCCCCTATATCCTTGTCTATGGCAAACAAATGTGCGTTGCACTATTTCTCCCGTTTTGCAATAAAGCAACTTGCCTTTGCGAACTGAAAATCCATTCGCTCTTCCATAGGATTTATAGAACTCAAATGCAATGTCTAGGCTTCCAAACACAATTCTCCTTACAAATAGAGGCCCTAAACCACTAAGGTCCAATGCCACAATGTCCTCAACACTATCAACTTGGACAAATTGGCCTTCATTGTGACTTCCATCTTCTTCCATGTCACCGTAGTCCACCCCTTCTGCATCACTTCCATCTTCTTCAATGTCAGCATTGTCTACCCCTTCTTCATCACTTCCATCTTCTTCCATGTCACCATAATTCACCCCCTCATCAAAGTCACTAATGTCTCCGGATTGCCCTCTACCTCCATCTTCGTTAAACTCAACATTGTCTCCGCCTTCGTAATCACTTCCATCATATTCCATGTTACCATTGTATCCCGCCTCTTCAAACCTAACCTCTTCATCAGGACTTCCATCAGCTTTTTCAGGTCCAATAAATTGAGAACAATCAAAAGCTCGGTATTGCATGCCCCTAAACATCAATTAAATTTGGTTGTTAATTCTATATTAAATTGTCGTTCTATTATCAATCATACAAACTCCAAATCAAATCTAATAATCTAATAACCTAATACATGAATTCAAACAAAAATAAACAAATTTTTACTCTCAACTGGCATAATATTTCAAGGATTCAAACAACTTCGAAGGAAAAAAAAAGAATCGGAAAATTACCAGTTGCCGGTGATGGTGAGTGACTAAGAAAGAGTTTCGATCTTGCGTAGTTATCGTTATTTGAGCTCACTGTTACTTGCGATTGTTATATTTGAGGGAGAGAGAAAGGGTAAATGGCTCGTCGCAGTACCGGCGACGGTGAGTTGGGAAAGAAAGAAAGACCTTTAGATCTGAAAAGAAAGAGGTAGATAAAGCGTTTTAGATGGTGGTTGGTTGCAGTTGGTAGTGTTTGAGGAAGATTTTTGATGAGGAGGCACTACGGCTCTGTTCTGTTAACAAGTCTCTTGTCAATGCTACACGAGAACAGTGTGAGTGTTTTTGAAACGGTGGACCCATGTTTGACGGCGGAAACCTGCCGGACTGTGGTGGCGCGGCGAGATAAAGACGGTGGAGTTTAGTGATTTCTGTTGTCCATATTGTCATGTGGTGACAAAATTCATGATGTTCAGTTATGGAGCAAGCTGGGAAATCTCAAAGAAACAATATTCAAGGTAAGGAGGTTTTGAATAAGCATTTGGGCTGTGAAATGGGAAAAGAATATATCTGATTCTATGTTATGGTCTGAGATTGAGCTAGCGGATGAGATTTGGCCAAACTTATGGTAGTTAGTGATTGTGTGTGGAGAGATGTTCGTGTTCCTTATGTTTAATCTAGACCACATATCTAATCCAATGGTATTTTTTACTCCCTCACCCGTGAGGGACCTATTAGCTCCCTCGTCCTAGCCGTCACCATAATCTCTATATATTTTCTCAACTCTTGTATCATTTTATAGAGAATGATTTTGTATTCATTGTTAGTATTATTTAACTTGTGCCCTTGTGAAAGATGCCAAAAGATGTGTCATGGTTTCAGTTGTATGCAGTTGTGAAGCAGTGGAGTGGTTAAAGCTTTGTTTCTTAGCCTATAATAGGGAAAAACAAGAAACATGTAAAAAGGTATTTGATTTTTAAACTTGAGACAAGCAAAAACACAATCACACGCCACAATAAAATTAATTAATCAATTAAACAAGTTACAAATGTCATTTTTGAATGCCAAAGAAACAAAAGCAATAACTCTCCTTTTTTATTTTTTAAACTCTAACTAAATAAATTTGTTTTTATTAAATGAAGGAGTACCTAAAAAGCTAGCTAGGATGAATAATACTATGTTACAGGCTTGCAGAAGTGTATTGTGTTGAATTTCGTTTATGTTAGTATTTTGCTTTCTAGTAAATTAAAAACAAAATAATATATAGCATTAAGGAACTATGTATTCAATAAGCCTATGGGCCATGGGGATGAATGTAAATTGGATGCATAGTGTATGTTTGGTTTCACTTTTATATAGGTCAAAATTGATTTTAACATGTTTAGTTGTTTTTAAGTAGAATTTATTTTGTCTCCGGAATTGTTTCTGCTATAAGCTATGATTTGTAGCTTTTGAGATTAGAATTAATTTTTACATAAATCATTTTACCTTCAACTCTGTTTTAATTAGTAAGAATCAATTTTACAGAATTAATTTTTTTTCAAAATCAATTATTATTATCGCAGGGCCGACCCTAAGATTTTGGGTACCCTAGGCAAAACAATAAATTGTGCACTTTTAATTATTCAAATTTTTTTTCTTGTATTTTTTGTTGCAAAATATTCATTTATAATCAAAGTTATCTAAAAATATTTTTTCAATAGAAATAATCAAAGCGAATTAAAAAGAAACATATCTCTATATAGTACTAACTACTAAGTAAAAATAATAATTTTGGTACCCCTAAAAATTATTAGTGAATTAGAACACAAGGCAAACATGAATAGAGGACTATAAACTTGTTATTGTGTCTGCTTTTGTTAAATAGTAGATTCACAGGTGAGAAAGCTGTAATGGATTTTAACAAACAAGAAATGGCTGAAAGTGCAAACTTTCTCATAACATAATCTAATGTAAATAATAAATATATAATATCACTTTTTCCCCCCTCTCTGCTCCTCTTCACTCTCTTCTCTTTGTTTTCATTTTCTCACACTTTCCTTGACATTCTTCTCTCAAATTCTAGTTTTTGTATTTTCTCACTGCATTACTACTATTAATACCTTCAACGAATATCTCTATCTTTTTTTCCCTCCCCACTTTCAACAACACTTCAAAAACCTCAAACACAAACAAAACATAGCTTCATATTCAACATGACAACAAAGAAAAACACTCACCGTCTCAACCTTACTAAAGAAAACACTCCAAAACAACCATTTCCGAAAATAGTAAGAATAACTGTCACAGACAATGATGCTACAGATTGATTATTCCAGCGACGAAGAAGAATCATACACTACGCGCTTGTTATGTGCCATTATGTAGCCAACGTAAAATACATTAAACTACATGATCCCTTCTAAAAAAGAGTTATGTTAAAGTTTAACAAAAAGCAGAATTTAGGTTTTGGAAACAAATGAAGCTTAATAACAAAATGCTTTGATTAGAAGTAATCCAAATATTAATTTGACTTTCTGATTGAAAGATGTCAAAACAAATGGTCCGCCATATGTTTAAGAGAAAGTTAGAAATTAAAAGCAAAGTAAAGATTAGAAATTGAAAACGAATTTGACTTCTTAAGTTTGAAAAATTATGAGATAGAAGATAAAACAAATATATTATGACATTGAAACATTGTGATCTTATTTCTAATGTGAGTTTTTAAAGAGCGGTAAACAAAATTTTAAATGAAGGTTGATGACAGTTAATAGTGGGATATGATTGAGATTTTGTTGTATGTTGTTGGTTGTTGGTTTGATAATGAACAAGAGAACGGTGTCTTTAAAGAATTGGGTGGATGAACAAAAGGATAGAAATGCGTGGTTGAATTTTAGAATGAAAATTCATCCAATTCCGCTAAATGTTTTATTAAGCGCCTTGTATCATCGTGGTATAGTAGCATACAAATCTTGGCAGAATGTAGTGCATCAAATTTATTTAACATAATATCTATAAATAAATCACGATCACCGTTTCTTGTTGAAATTTATACGCTACTATTTATGATACACAGAGTTGAATAAGTCATTATTTAGAATTAGACAAATTTTTGTTTCTAGTCTCCACCACTAAATTGGCAATGGATCGTTTGAAGCAACATAAAGAGTTTAGTCTTAACCCCTGTACAACATGTTTAACACCTTCACAACATGATAAATTAAATATGAATTTTTATTTTTTTAGTGCTTTTATATTCGTATTTAATTCTTCTTCTTTTTTAAATATCTAAACTTTTGTTTATAGAATTCTTATAATATTCTAAAAGTGTTTGCAAAATCTCATTTAAAAATTTGAAGATGAGTTGATTTAAACAAATAAAACACTGTTGATAAAAACATTTGACGAAATTTTTTGGAGACTAAAAACAAAAAAAATGATAAATTTATATGGACTAAAAAACTTATTTAACCTTTATAAAAATGTTTATGTTAAAGTAAAACAAAAATCATAATATTTGGTTTTGATAACAAATGGAGCAGAATAACAAAAAACTTTCTTTTCCTATCTATAACACATACCAAATCAAAAGATAAAAAAATCTGGTTATTCATATTGATAAGTTAACTACTGTGATTGAAATGATTCTGTTGGGTGAGTTTGGGCAAACCCACTAATTTTTGGGTTGGGTTGGATTGGGTAATGGGTTACCCAACTTATTTTTCTATTTTTTTAATATTAAATGACTAAATGACAAGTCCTCATAATTTTGTTTTAAAATAGAACTTTTTTAATTTTCTTATAAAAAATGTTAAACTTATTTTACTATAATTTTATGCATCATAAAATATCAAATAATAAACACCATCATAAAATACTTGCAACAAATTAAAGTTGCATGACATAAAATTGCATTAGAATCAAAATAACTAAAAAGTGCAACATATTAATTTGTAACTCTAGTATGTTTTGATTTTCAATATATAAGGTACAATGTGTATGTTTTGGAAATATAACTTTCTTCTACCCTATGAAAATAAAGATAAAAAATATTAACATTATTGGGTAAGTGAGTTTTTTGGGTTTGGGTCTGGTTTTACCCTAAACCCATTTATTTTTATATATGGGTTTTCCATTTGTAGAAATCATACCCACCCAATAACCCTACCCAACCCATTTTTTTGGGTTTTTTAGATGGGTTTGATCGGGTTTTCTGGGTTGACCCAACCCATGAACACCCCTATTCATTGTAAGTAAAATACTTAAGGTGTTGTGTCCATAATTAGATAATGGTTTATAGGCACTCCATTTTCTAGAGGTTGTCTTTGTTTCTAGCAGTTACTTCCTGCTAATCATTGATTAGTTCCAGAAAGATCGACATTTTATAGGTCTGTTAATCATTTTCTAGGTGTTTGTTTAGTTCCTACTGAAAGATCGACATCAGTCAATTACAAATTCAGTCAATGATTTGAGCGTCAACGTTGCAGATCCGGAAACATGGGTATTTTGGTGACTTAGATTTATCATATTATTTGTAGGCATTTTGCTGTTGTATGTTATTAACTTGGGTGTTGTGAGTTTGTTCGCAGATTCACGCTTTACGTTTTTAGCGATGTTTGTATCTGATGTACTCTATCAATTTGAATGAATGAATATCGTTTTGTTTTTGTAAAAAGAAAAAATGGCACTCTAAATGCATGCGGCGTGCCTACAAGGCTCTAACTCTAATTTGTGCACGTTTTAAAAAATAGAAGACTTGAATAAAAAAATAAATAAGGGACTTAAACAGTACAAATAGATAAGATAAAAGTCCTAAGTTTACCTAACATTTAAAATTTTAGGGGATATGTGAAAACATACATAAACATCCTTTTGAGTGAATTTTAAAACTTTAAACAAGTACACAAATTAACCCAACTCAAATCCAAGAAACCAAATGAACCTAATTAAGTATATAGTATATACACAATTAAAAAGAGATTGAAAGAAGATGAACAAGAAAGAAATCACACCGTCACATTTTGACGGCAAAGCCATGCTGCATATATGATATAGTTACATTGCTTTTTAACGTTGAAGTATGACTTTCATGTTTTTACTTTTTCGTTATGGTGGAAGAAAAATAAAACAAAGAAATACTGAAAATCTGTTATGAAAGAAGACCGTAACCATTGTCCCCATTGTGCTAGACTCACCAATATGTGATGTTTTTCCACAATATATGTTGTGTGATTTTTCCTCTCTTAATTTCATCTTAGGTTGATTTCCACCCAAAAAATTTCCAAAAACTAACGTTATTTGAGAAATTAATAAATTAATCTAAGATGAAATTGAAAGATGAAATCTCACTCATAGTAGAATAATTCTGCAGATTTGTGAGTCTAACATGCTTATATACAATAGAGACAATGGTTGCGAGTTTTGTTTCGTAGCAAAATTCCACTACTTTCTTGTTTTGTCTTTCTTCCACAGAGGAAAAAGGAAAAATAGTGTAAGTCATACTTCTTTGTTAAAACGCGGTGAAATAGCTTAATCATGCATGACATGGCTTTGCCGTTCGATAGTAATAGTGACTTAACTCCTTGTTCATCTTATTTTAATCTCTTTTTAACAGGTATTTACATATCAAGTTTTTATTTTTTGACGAAATGGTATTTACACATCAAGTTTATTAATTAGGTTTATTGATTAGGCATGTTGGTATATAATTTGACTTATCTTAATTTGTGTGTAATGATACATCGCAACTTGTCTGTTGCACCGAAGAATTCACCTAATAATAATAACACTAATGCTGTTTGTTACGAACATAGTTTCAACGAAAAGCAAGAATTACCTTAATTTAAAGTTGTAATTACTCATATGTCCATCAACCATTTTCTGTATTACCATATTGCCCTTGTATGGCAAGTGTTTTTCTACTGTCGTCAAATTTCGTTAAAAGCTTTCCGTACTACATAGCAATGCTCTAATAATAAATGATAATCCCTCTGTTTCACAATATTTGTCACTTTAAAAAAAAATTGTTTCACGTTAATTGTCATTTCCAAGTTTCAATGCAACATTAATTACTGGACAATAATATCATTACTTATTTATTGTAAAGAGAAATAATATAATGAAATAATAAATGGTTAAGGGTATTATAGAACAAACACAAAATTTTATCAAAAATAACAAAATTTATTAGATTTCTTAGTATGTGTAAATTCCACAAAAACGACAAGTATTGTGAAACAGACGGAGTAGTAAACGACTTAAAATAATAATAATAATAATAAATGATAATGATGTTATCAAGCTTGAAGTGGGTAGACCCCGTACTTTCTCTATTTGATTCCAAAAAAATTGTGCTATTTGACATTTTAATTGTCATGTGTTTGTTTTTCTTACTCCATTTTTTTATATGTTAGGTGCAAAATGCCTTTAATCAACATTGTAAGTAAAATATTCGGATGTTGAATCCATAATTAGGTATTGGTTCCTATAGACTCTTCAATTCCTAGAGATTGTCTTTGTTTTTAGCAGATATTTCATGTAGTTTAAGCACGAGAAAAACAAAGAAAAGTCAATTATTAGTCCAAGTTAATTAAAATTGTGACTAAATTAAAATCTAAAATTAGATATAGTAGTCTTGTAATTGTAATATATTTTTACTCATATTATTAATATAAGATGAATAAAAAAGAGTACAATTAGTTTGAGATTTTAATTTAGTCACAATTATAATTAACTTAGACTAATATTTAGTTTTATAATGATTACAAATGCAACATCCATTGTGTCTAAACAAAATACGTCCTCATTATCACAACATTTTCCCCAATGTGAAGAGGTAAAAACAAATTACAACGGAACATTGAATCTATTTGCGATGAGATTTCTTAAAGGGAGGAGTTATAAAAATAAAAGATATATGAAGATGGATGAAAATTAATAATGGGATATAATGAAGTTTTTTTTAATGATAATATGATGGAGAGTTTGTACTAAAAACTAGTGTTACCTGATTTTGTACTAATAAAATCTCATACTAGGTTGATGAAAATTTAGTAGTCTAAGTTCATTAAAAAAGTAGTCTTTTTATAATTGTTGTCAAAAAAAAAAAGTAGTCTTTTAATTGTACTCTTTTCTATACTCTTGTTATAAGATGAGTAAAATAGAGTAGAATTACAAGAATATTATCGAGTTTAAGATTTTAATTGAGTCACAGTTTTAAAATAGCTTAGATTAATATTTGGTTTGAGTAAGAAATTTTTTATAATGATAATACAAGAGCAATATCCACGTTGTCTAAACAAAACACGTCCTCATCATCACAATATTTTCCCCATTAAAAGGTAAAAATAAACTACAATGAAATATTGGGATCTATTTGTGATGAGATTTTTGAAAGGGGGAAGTTAATAAATAATATAAATGAAGGTTGATGAAAGTTAATAATGGGATATGTTGGATGTTTTGTAGTATGTTGTTTGTTGATGGGTTGATAATGAAGAAAAAATGGTGGCTTTAAAGGTGTAGGGTGGATGAAGAAAAGAATGGTGATTTTTGCTCACTCAATAGTTTTCAATACTCTTTGTGGTTTGTGTGAGACTGTTACTTCTCCCTTTTTATAGCCCGAATCTCAATTTTTAAATTTAATTAATGATTAATGACTTGTGAAATATGCTACTATGTGGTACTAAACAAAACTAATAACAAATTTCTGAACTTTATTAAATAGCAAGTGACTAAAGCCATGTTTTCTTAGCCAAAAATGGGGAGAAAAAAGAAACAAACTAAAAAGTTTTTTGGCAATTTTTTTGAAAATGATGTAGTGATTATATGGATCACACACCAAGACAATCTTTGTCCTCTTTGTCAAGGACATGTCAAGAAAACTTGTAATCCCTCTATCTTTAATTTATTATAGAAATTTCTAACAATAATCAGATATTAAGATAAATTGTTAAAGTAGTAACTAATTTTTGTTTGAAATATTTTTGACCATTATTAAATTACATCTAATATATAAATGCACTTAAAGTTGTTTTTAATATTCTATAACAAATCGACACTATTAATAACAAATATAAAAAAAATCCTATAAAAATTGAAAACTATCATAAGTTGTTCTTATAAGTTCTCTCAAACGATCTTACAAAATTTATGTCACTAGATAAGTTGTAATATGTCAATCCAAACAGACAATAAGTTATATTACAATATGAAAGAACACTTTGGTTCTTTAACCCTAAGTGAACTATATAGGGCTTTAGGCATCTAAGTTATGAACCTATAAATTAGGCTTGGTCGTAACAATAATTTAAATCATATTATTCCAATTATGTCTAGCAAAATAATTCATGAAAAATGTAGTTAGTGTTATTTTAGTTGGCAATGGATGGGGATTAGCAATCTTATTGGTAGTAATTCCATTTAAATTCTTCCTAATGCTTCGCATTGTGCAAAGTTTCACCATGACATTCAAGATAAGCACGTCTTCTCGAGCTGGGAATAGAAGGTTAAAAGAATGGTGGGCTTCAATACCAATTGTCCCGGTTGAAGGAATGGTGAACCTAGCAGCTTCATCCTTAGAGAACGACAGCTCTTCGTGAAGCATTCAAAGTGTAAGTTTTGGTTGGAAGAAAGTGAGTATAGTTTTGATTGCGTTGGTTTTAATGTTGTCTTTTTGTTTTTCTTCTTATAATAAGAACTCGAACGAATAGTTAACTTTGATAAGATTAAAGTTGTTGCAACAAAGCACATCAAATTTGGTAATCAAGATTTGAAATTTCTTGGATTTAGATGGTTATTATCAACAACTCATTGAAGGTTTCTCAAAGTTATCATTGTCATTGACTTGGCAAGCAAGAAGGGGCAACCTTGCAGTTCCACAGTAGTCCCAATCAAATTGTACTAATGCTTTATTTGGAATAATGCTTAGGATGATTTCAACATATCATAAAGACCGTCCCGATCAAATTAGAGGCCCATGTTCTAATAGTAAAAATGGGTATTCAGTAAACAAATTCAAAATTTTATAAGAGAAAAATCATCTATTAAAATTGTAAATAACATACAAAATAAACATCTTAGCTAATAACATCAAATATTAAAAATTGGACCCCTAAAAACTAAGATTTATATATTTTTAACATCCTTAAACGATATGATACTTTATTTGGTATGTTGACTTACATTAACCAATTTCAGCTTGCTGTATGTGGATGGAATCACATTATTTTTACAATAGTAGTTGTCTACTTTTAGAGGTCATATTAGATAAATCTATCAAATACTCCGTCTAGATAGAGGTGTAACGATTCGGTTTAGATCGGTTTTTGGTCAAAAAAATGTCTGAACCGATGAAATCTTCATCGCTTCGGTTTGGATCGGTTTTTGTTGTTTTTAAAAAAAGAAACCGAACCAAATTAGTTGGTTTGGATCGGTTCGGTTGATCGGTTTGTTTGAATATACAATTAAAAAAAATTCATATTTTCACAAATTTGTATTTCATGCATACAACATACTCAAATATTTCATATTGTTTTCCATGTTCTCTATTTTTCAAAGTACTTTGTATAACTAACATGAAAAAACTAACAAGAAATGGATGATCCATTGTCAAAAAAAAAAAAACTGTATGATCCCATCGTCAATGTGGAACGATGGGTTAGGAGTGACTGGCGGCTAGTATTTTTTTTTAGTATATAAGAAATAGATTGTGAGTGATGAGATGATGATGGGAGAAAATGAATGAATTAAAGAGTATTTTATGTTGAACTTTAATTTTGAACTTAATCATAAGTGTGTGTGAGGAGGGATACAATTACTAAAATGGGAAGTGAGGTTAGCATCGGTCAGTTTATTGGATCTTAAAATTAAAAAACGATAACCGAACCAAACTAGATCGGTTTAAGTTGGTTCGACTCGGTTTTGAACCAAACCAAACAAGATTGGATACTTTTTCGGTTTGGTTCGGTTTGGGTTTTCAATTTCATCAGTTTTGTCTGAACTACTTACACCCTTACCTCTAGATATCAAAATATTATATTAATATTTTTTAAAGAAATATTATATCAATTTTTTTATTTTTATATTTATTAAGGATGACAGTAAGTGTATCTAATTACCTTGATTTTATGTCTAGCACAATGACATTAATTGATTTCGTGTAAAAAAGAAAATAACTTATTTCAAAAAAACTTTACATGAAAATGATGTGATTGTAATTGTATTTTCTCTTTTACAATCACATCATTTTTTACTGTTTGTTTAAGGGTGGTTATTAAAATGGTGTTCGAAAAGCATTATTACAGTGTAATACTTTTTAGGCTAAATTGCATTTTTTTCCCTTAAGTTTTGAAATGTTGCGATTTTGGCCTCCTATTAAAAAAATGGCAATTTTGGCCCCTTTCATCCCAAAATTGTTGAGAACACGCCACGTGTCCCAAAAAAGGGGCCATAATCGCAACTTTTTGTAAAGATAAGGGGTCAAAAAGCATATTTCCCTAAACATGGGGGGTCACTTTTGCCATTTTTTTAGTAGGGGATCAAAATCGCAACAATTTGAAACTTAGGGGACAAAAAGTGCAGTTTAGCCTACTTTTTAACAATCAATCCATTATTTACTACTGTGCAATAAATTATTTTACAAATACATGATTATTTCAATGTTGTTCAAAAAACAAATCAAACCAAATGTCTTGATTTGAAAGGGTCATGTTAACTAGTGTTATGGGCACTAATTGGAAAGCAAACCAAATTTTATGTTGTTTGAAATTAATGGTAGTTGAGTCTAATATGTTGAACCCGACAAATTTTAGTTGAGATATACCCTCCTGGTAACGGAAATTTATTTAAAAGTTGTTATCTTCCAACAAATATTTTCCATACACACAAAGTATCTATTTTTTTGTAACAATATTTTTGGGTGAAATATTCATCGACTTTTGCTGATTATTAATCTCATATGAGACCTTGGCTTGCCACTTATATTAGTATTTCCTTTCTACTAAACATTTTCAATCCAAAATACTCGAACAAGAGACGTTGCTGGTGACAAAGTATGAATCAAATAGTTAATACTAATTCGTTAATTGCTTTAAAATAAAAGTAAAAAGCTTTAAGTTTTGGAAATTGGTTGAGAGATTTTTTATTAAATAAAATGGCCATTGTAGCCTTTTTACAAGACTATTGTCACTGAGTTATCACCTCATAAACAAAATTAGAATACAAAGAACAACTCTAGATAAAATAACTATGAAACAATCCAAATTATTATCCCTTCTAAAAAAACTACTAGTAATTTATTTTCCAAGATTTAAATATTTTGATATAATTTGAAGAACTTGAGCACCTTGTCGAAGATCATCAACATACTTTGCGAGTAAAGTGCTGGTTTCATGTTGATGCAGACTTCGAATACAATCAAGAAGGTATTGCATAATATCAGCTGACTCTTTAGCCATTGCTGGATACTTTCCAATGTGTAAATTTGATTCTGCATCCCTAAGACTAATAAGGAAACTATCGGTATCCAAAAAATCTGTATCGCAACGATAATAATAGCTTGCTACCGTATCATTTTCAGCAATATCCATCAAGTTCTTCATTAGGTCATATGCGCGGGACGAATTGTCATTAAGCACATCAATTGTGTATTGTGCAAGATCAACAAGATCTACACCTTTTGCTCCTCTTGACTTTGAGTTGAGAAGATTTGAACAATATGTAGGATTGGAGGCTTCTTTGCAAATGATATCTACATCAACAACTTTGGCTGAAATTGAATTGGAGGAAGCAACACATAGAATAAAAAGCACCAACAAGAGAGAGAAGTATTGACTCATTTTGTGTTGTTTTTCTCCTTATTATTTCTCCTTTTGTTTCTTGTGTTTTCTCTGTTGATATTAGGCTTAGTTTTATAGTCATCGTGGTCATGGACAAGTCGTATGTGAATATATAATTCAAATCGAATTTTGGTCAATTAATTAATTGCAATTCTAATTGTATTCTTGTCAACTATAATGACTTATAATTTTTTAAATGAATTCATTAAATATAATTCTAATTGTATTCTAGTCAATTGCAATAAATTATAATTGTTTTTCCTCAAATAGAAACGAAAGAATTATACTTAATGCATATATTTTTGTATATAAGTCAATTTTTGTTTTACTAAAATGGATTTAAGAAGTCAATTTTTTTTTTTCAGGAAGTTTAAGAAGTCAAATTAATGTTGTTGACAATTAGAAAATGAAGATGAACAAATGATGTTATTATCTTAATATAAAAATTAACACCAGAAGAATCCTGGATTTTTCCATGCATTTCAAATGGATACAGAAGTAAAATTAGTAAATTGATTATGGCTTGTGTAAAGGTTTAAAATGGCTTACAAATATTTTGATGATTACTGACTTTTGATCTGAAATACTTGAAAAATAAATACAAAATGCCTTTTGTTTTCTTTATTGGAGTTAATCATTACCAACAACCTATTTTGGGATGCAACGGTAGATTATTTTTTTTAGTTGCTAAGTACTTGGTCAGAAGTAACGGGTGGAGCTTATCAAGATGTTGCTATAACTAATGTGTCATGAGGGATTTCCAGAGGTTAATTATCATTATCGTATGTGGCATATTCATAAAAAGTTTCATGAGTACTTAAGTAATATATATCATGAACATAGTTGAAATTCTGGCACACAATGGACAAATGTCCTATAAGATATTCGGGATATCAGGAATGTCTTATGTGATGTCTTGGACACTAAGTTAACACAACGTAACACAATAAACAATAATCAACAATAAAGTAAAGTTCAAGAAAGGAAGAACACGAGATATTTGGTAACCCAGTTTGGTGCAACGTCACCTGCATCTGGATACATCCTTGTCAAGAAAGTAAAGTGAATGGAAGGAAGAACACGAGATAATTGGTAACCCAGTTCGGTGCAACGTCACCTACATCTAGAGGCATCCATGTCAAGAAAGTAAAGTGCAGGGACGGAAGAACACAAGATAATTGGTAACCCAGTTCGGTGCAACATCACCTACATCTGGAGGCATCCATGCCAATAAAGTAAATCCACTATAGTAGTATTAGTTCAAAGTCATATGTGAACAACCTCCGGCTCACTGCCTTCTCACTTAATCACTATTCGTGGTATTTCTATCTAAGACTCTCCTAGATATGAAATCCGGTCTCACTTTCTCTCAATCATACAACCCCTGATTTCAACAATGATTACAATCAAATAGGAGAGACACTCCAATACACAAAACATACTCTTGCTTAAAAGCTTTAGAGCGGTTTACAAATACAACTCAACTATAGTTCAGCTCAATGCATCAAGGGGATACAAAGAGAGGCTCACAAATAACAAGGACAGACATGAAACCCTAAATTGACTCTTTTCAAAATGACGGCTTGAGTAGTTTTCACATAGGTTTGAGTCTTCCTTTATATAGTTAGAGAATGCATGGGCTTGATCATCAATCGGGCTAAACAATACAGCTAATCCAATAGAGTCTTCGGCTACAATTTTATAGAAGCGAATATAATGTTTCCTAAAATGTTTATAACATTAAAAACAGAAACTCAACAAAGCAACAAACCGACATAAGCAGCTTCTAGAAACACACGCCTCTTGGAGCACAAGTTACGTGAATCATATCTTCAATCAAATGGTAAAAACGAAATCTTCCAAAAATGCAAAATAAATCATAACACCTTGAGACAAGATGTCGTACATACATGTCTAGGACATCTGGTCCAACATCTTACTAGAACTTCTTGTTTTAACAAAATGTAGGCAACACAGTATAAAAGCCCAACAATAGTGAATTTAAAAATCAAATTTACAAGTGCATTCAAAAATCTATCACTCTCGAAGAATTTGATTATGACTGGGAAGCACTTATAAATATATATATATATATATATGTGTGTGTGTGTTACAAGATACTTAATGGGTAAAGAAGATATGCTCCATTCGAGCAAAATGGATTTTTGCATGTACGTCACAATTTTAGTGCCGGAATGTCTACCACATAAAGGAGTGAAAGTATGAACAAGTTTTTTAAGGATTTTTTAATTCAAGTACTCCATTAAGAAAGTTTGTGACACAATATGAAAAGGCTCTTGATGTACGTTACAACCAGGAAAAAGAAAAGACTTTCTAGATAAAAAAACTCAAAGCCACTTTTCTGAACTTTATGCCCAATGGAAGAAGCATCAAAAGTTTATACAAGAAAAATGTTTTAAATATTTCAGGAAGAGTTGGTTCGCTCTCAAATATTTGCCGCAAAAAAAAAGTTAAAAGATTCTAGTGAAATGTTGATAAACAAGGTGCATTAAATTTATAAAGAAATGCCTAGCTACTATGTGACTTTTCATTTCACTTCAAAAGAAGCTAGTTGTAGTTGTCGCATGTTTGAATTTTTCGGTATACTTTGTAGACATGTCTGAAGTGTATTCCTTAAGAAGAATGTTTATTCGCCTCATGGCAAGATAAGTACCTGTTTTTCCACCCACACAATCGCAACTTGATACAATCAAGCAACCGTTCCCAAAACTTCGCACGATGCGCGTCACCTCTTATAGAGAGACCCAAGTACAAAAAAGGCAGCCGACCAACTTTACAGTTCAAAACTGAAGCAGCTTTATTCAACCAAGAATCATTTACATGAATCCATATCAATGTACTCTTATGAAAATTTACCTTCAACCCCGACATAACCACAAAAAGATGAAGAGCATCAGCAAATGTCATTTGTTCCAACTCTAACATTGTTCCAACTCTTTTCACCCATAATTAAGGTGTCATAAGCAAATTAGAGGTGAAATATGGACAATGACGCCTCACGACCAATCTTATACCCAAAAAAATGTCATTTGCAACCATGACCTCCATCATAACATAAAACTATTCTAAAAGAAACAAAATATTGTTTCCAAAAACATTACAAAAGTCAAGTTGCAATAGTACACATTCATTAAAGTAGTGTTTATTAATGACGCAAAGGAGTGTTTAATAAATAACAAATTGAAGAAGGTTTGCTAACTTACTCATGTTTTGAGTAAGTTAACAACTTCAATATATATATATATATATATATATATATATATGCACACCCCTTATGACATGTATATTTATAAATCACTTTATCCCCGAATACTCATATTAGTTTATCAAATTTGTGCAACGTTTGAACCAACACGTTTGACTTCTTTAATTGATTCAGGATAAAAAAATAAAAATAAAAACAATTTGACTTCTTTACAAAACTATATGCATTAATTATATTCTCTTTTTTTAGGGAAAAATTTTAATTCATTGTAATTTTTTTGACAGAAAATTTTAATTCATTGTAATTGACTATTATATTTAGTTAATTGACCAGAATACATATAAAAAAAATATAATTTATTGTAATTGACCAGAATACATTATAATTTATTGTAATTGACCAGAATACAATTAGAAGTATACTCCATCCATCCCAAAATGTAAGTAAAAATGGATCAACATAAGTTGATGTATTTGGTATAAATTTTAAACCAAATACATTAACTTTTTTTTTTTAAGGAAAATAAATCAACTTTTATTGACCAATTTTTGGTTACATTTTAGGACGGATGGAGTATTTCAATTAATTGACTAGAATTCAATTAGAATTAGAATTTTTCTCAATTATATTCACAAACTCTTTACTCCATGAAGACTATAAAACCAAGCCTAAAATCAATAGGGAAAACACATGAAACAAAAGGAGAAATAATATGGAGAAAAAATACAAAATGAGTCAATATTCTTCTCTCTTGTTGGTGTTTCTTATTCTCTGTGTTTCTTCCTCCAATTCAATTTCAGCCAAAGTTGTTGATGTAGATGCCATTTGCAGAGAAGCCTCCGATCATTCATATTGTTCAAATCTTCTCAACTCAAAGCGAGGTGTAGATCTTGTTAACCTTGCACAATACACAATTGATGTGCTCAATAACAATTGGACTCACACATATGACCTAATCAGGGACATGACTGAAATTGCTGAGAATGATACCGTAGCAGGCTATTACGATCGTTGTGCAACAGATTTTTTGGATACCGATAGTATTGCTATTAGCCTTAGGGATGCAGAATCAAATTTAAACATTGGTAAGTATCCAGCCATGGCTAAAGAGTCAGTTGATATTATTCAATACCTTCTTGATTGTATCCGTGATCTGCGTAAACATGAAACCAGCCCTTTACTCAGAAAGTATGTTGAAAATTTTCAACAAGGTGCTCAAGTTTTTCAAATTATAACAAAATATTTGAATCTTGGAAAATAAATTAGTTCTTTTAGAAGGGATGATGATTTGGATTGTTTCATAGTTATTTTATTTAGAGTTGTTTCTTTGTATTATATTTTTGTCTATGAGGTCATAATTCATCGAGCATAATATTGTAAAATGGCTACTAGTACCAATTTATTTAATAAAAATATTCTCCCTTCTCCAATTTTCTAAACTGATAGTATTTTACTTTGATTGTAGAGGAAATAAAAAAATTGTATTAACTATTTCATTTGATACTTTGTCACCAACCTTAGATTGATTTGAGTATAAATAGAGTTGGATTGTTTTAATATTGTTGATGGAATGAAGATTAGTAATCAACGTGATTTAGTACAAGTGATAAATATTTGTACCTTTTAACCATTTAGTCATGGATTCGATCTCTAACTAGTGTATATGGAAAAATATTTTTTGGAAGAGGTCAACCTTATAAATGGATAGTTATTTTAAGGGGATTAGTCTCCACAGTACGTCACAATTTTTGTGCTGGAATATCTATCACATAAAGGAGTGAAAGTATGAATAATATTTTTAAGTATTTTTTGAATTCAAGTACTCCATTGAGAAAGAAGAAGCATCAAAAGTTTATACAAGAAAAATGTTTAGAATATTTCTGGAAGAGTTCGTAGGCTCTCAAAATTTTGTCGTGAATTGTCGACATACAAGGTGCATTAAATTTATAAAGTGAAGCCTAGCTAGTATGTGACTTTTCATTTCACTTCAAAATAAAAGTTGTAGGTATCACAAGTTTGAATTTTTCGGTATACTTTGTAGAATGTCATCGTGTGTGGTCGAGACCTTGGTCTTGTTACATAAGTGTAAGTTGGCTTGGGAGCTGTTTTAGAATCACTACAGTCTGGTGTTTGGATTTGGTCTTGTTCTTGGTTATAAGGGTGTCTCACTATCTTTGAATTTGGAAGCTTGAATTGGTGCAATTTCAACTGAGCTATACATCATGATCATGTGTGTGCATTTTTCTTTATAATTGGAACAATCAGTTTTTCTATATTGAGAGGGCCTGAATTTTTTGCATAATTTTTCTTGTTCCTTAGGTGTTGGTTTTTGTGTTAATGTAGTACTGTTTTGTCTAGTATAAGAGGTTAGAAAGGATCTTGCGTGGTTTTATAATAGGCATACCAATTAAAATTGAATCAAGAAAAGATGCGTAACATTAAACATTCATGGCTAATATATTGAGTAAATAGGCAATTACCCCCTGAAATTGTAAGTTTCGTCAATTACCCTTCTGAAATTAACAAAACATCAATTACCCCCTTGAAATTGCACAACGTTAATCAATTTACCCCCTCCGTCAAATTTTTCTGTTAGTGAATATGACGTTTTGCAAATACCCCCCGAAGTTTTGCACTTATGTGCAAA